>ENA-UERQ01000288-UERQ01000288.1-human-gut-metagenome-genome-assembly--contig:-NODE-288-length-45961-cov-9.347485_pt1 | contig 45961 bp, 42 predicted proteins | sample MGYA00242986_ERZ507987 | MGnify/ENA primary metagenome ERZ507987 (study PRJEB26167, sample SAMN06115429) | human gut metagenome | host: Homo sapiens | place: China:Chongqing | collected 2015-04-15...
TCAATAGCTTGTCAATGTTTGTTAGATTTTCTTCCATTTTTTCTTAACACCTTTTCATCAACTCTAAAATTGAGAATTATTTATCAAACTTCATGCGCAATTAGTAACGAATCAGCCCATTTTTTGACCCCACAAGTCAGCAAGCATTGCTCCTAACCTCTTCCGCATTTTTCTGTTATAGTGTGGCACGAACCGGTTCACTAATCATTTTTAAGTAAGTGAGGTTTTGTACCATGAATGTATTTGATGACGATTTTTTCTTCGACAGCACCCCTGACGAAGATCCTGACAGCCTCTGGAGCACGATGAAAGAGGCCGAAGAGGAAGATGACAAGCGCCGCTTCTATGGCATCTCCGACCAGCCCACACCCCAGCCGCCACCGGAGGAACCTTCTCCGGTGGCAAAAAGCCCCCGCAAACGGGCTAACTACTTCTCTGACCTCGTAGAGCGACTTGTCGAAAGCAAGCAGCTCCTCGTTGCAAGGGAGAACGGTCAGGTGTTTTTCTATGAAGATGATGGCGGCCTGTATCGACCTATTTCCCACCTGAACTCTTTTCTGGTGAACTTTTTTGACGAGTACACCAAGAGGGGTTTGCTGGCCCATGATGTTCGTGAGATTGCAGAACGCCTAACTTGGAAGAAAGAAATCCAGTGTGGGCGGGACAGCTTCAACCAAGATCCGTGTCTAATCAACCTCAAAAACGGGGTGTTCTGTGTGGACACAGGCATACTCTTGGAGCACTCCCCCAGGTTCCGCTTTACTTACCAAGTGGAAGCCGAGTACCTTGAAAATCAAGATGACATTCATTGTCCTGCGTTTGAGCTGTTCTGCCAGTCCTCGCTGGACGGAGACGCAGATAAACGCCAACTGCTCCTAGAGTTTATTGGTTACATCTGCTCAGACAGCAATGCGGGAAAGTGCGCCTTATTCCTAAAGGGGCAGCCCAACACGGGAAAAAGCGTGATTTCAGAGTTCATCACACGGCTATTTGACCCTGCGCTGGTGTCCAACATCCCGCTTCACCAGCTTGGGGATCGTTTCTTCCGGGCAGAATTAGCCGGGAAGAAACTGAATGTGGCTGGAGAGATCGCTGGCCGTGCCTTGCGTGACATCTCCATTTTCAAGAGCATCACTGGAAATGATCGAATTACAGGCGAGTTTAAGGGGCGAAATCCCTTCTACTTTACCTCCAGATGCAAGCTGCTGTTCTCTGGCAATACGCTGCCCCAAACCACCGAGGCCGATGCCACAGCCGCCTATGCCAACCGGATCAAGGTACTGCTCTTTAACCAAAGTGTGCCACCGGAAAAGCAGGACAAATGGCTGCCCGACAAACTGTGGGATGAACGCAATTCTATCGTGACACTTGCGCTTCACGCCTACCAAGAGTTGGTCGAGCGAAATTTCCGCTTCACTCTGCCCGCTGACTCCAAACTCTTTGTGGAGTCCTTTGCCCTTCGTGGCAACGTCTTGGGAGGCTTTCTGGAAGAGTGCTGTGTATGTGAGCCGGGGGCTCGGGTATTTAACACAGAACTCTATGCCGCTTTTGCCGCTTTTTGTAAGCGAAATGGCGTGGACTGTATTCCTCGAAAGCAATTTTACGAATTGCTCTCCGGCATCCCTTATGTAGCTGCTAAACGGCTGCGGATTGGAACAGAGAACCGCCAAGGACACGAGGGTATTCGCCTAAAAGAATTTAGCGCCCTCGGAACTGCGGAACCTGTACCCCAATCGCTTGGTACACAAGGATTCCAGCGTTCCAGCAATCTGGAACCGCATATCATTGATAGGAGGGAACCGTAATGCGAACAAAGTCACAGGCGGAGCGGCTATCCCTCTTCCTGACTCCGGAACAAGCCAGCAAAATCAGCGGCCTTGGGGTAAACCGGATTCGCCAGCTCATGGAGGATGGGCAGCTTGAATATCTGCCTGTCGGCAACCGTAAACTGACAACGATTGAGGCATTGCGGGATTATTACCAGCGTGCCAAAATCGCCGCAACCTGATTATAGCCGAACAACGAGCTGTAATCAACAGCAAAGGCCGCCAGAATCCAGTGATCTGGATTCTGGCGGCCTTACCAAAGAAATTAGAGCAGGAGGAATTTAGCTATGGCAATCACAGAGAGAAGCGTTAAAAATAAGCGCAACAGCTCCGGTGAATTAACTGGGAGGGCCGGAACTGTGTATGACGTAAACATCAAGTACAAATCCGAGGGAAAAAGCAAGACCTATTCCCGCAAGGGGTTCCCCACCAGAAAAGAGGCCGTACAGCACGAGGCAGATATGAAAGCAAAACTTACCAATCCGTCCTATGTCCCGCCCTCTGCCGAGCAGCGCAAGCTAACGGTGCGGGAGTATATGACGGAATGGCTGGAGCGGCATGGCGCTGCCAATCTTCGTCCAAGCACCCATGCCAGCTATCAAAGCCATATGAAAAACCATATCTTTCCTTATGTTGGAGACACCTTTCTCAACCAGCTATCCCCGGCCATGCTGGATGATATGTACCGCCAGCTCTCTGAAAAAGGGCTGTCTCCCTCTTCGGTCAAATACGCCCATCGAATTATGGGGGTATCTCTGGAGCACGCTCGGCGGTATCACTACATCAGCAGCAATCCCGCTAGGGACATACTTACCAAGTTCGGCAAGCAGGGCAAGACTCCAGATCCGTACACCGTGGAGCAGATGCGCCAGCTATTGGCCCACGTGACCGGGACAGAATGGGAACTGATTGTGATATTAGGTGGGCTGTATGGACTGCGGCTGAGTGAGATTATCGGCCTTCGCTGGCAAAATGTCCATCTGGATGAAGACTGCTTCGGTGTGGTGGAGCAGCTTCCGTTTGACGTTCCTGCCGACACCACCACAATCTCGGAAATGGCCCCGGTTAAGTCCAGTGAGCGCACCCTTCCTATCACACCACTCACAAAGCCCTATTTTGAGCGGCATTTGGCCCTTCAAAATGAGCAGAAACGATTTGCCGAGTTGTCAGGAGAGGTTTACTACGACAATGATCTGGTATTCGCCAAACCAAACGGTGCCCCCAAGCGGCGGGAGCGCATTTCTGCAAACTTCGGTCAGCTACTTCGGCACTCCGGTATGCCTCATATGCGTTTCCATGATTTAAGGCACACAGCGGCTACCAACATGCATCAGTTAACCGGGGACTTCTACACAGTAGGGCAGATTTTAGGGCACAGCTTAAAAGGAATCGGTATCCAGCTCCAACTTTCCAACAACTTAGAGGCTGTCACCGCTCAGTATGTTGATGTGCGGATGGAGCGCAAATCATTAGTGCTGAATACCTATCATCAGGCAGTGCTTGGAGAGAGCGCAGAATAAGACCCTCAAAAAATGGGAGGCTGTTTTACAGCCTCCCATTTTTTGAGGGTGCCGCAGCGTCGCAACGCTGCGAATCCTTTTTTGCCGATACAGCACAAGCTATATTTTCACGCAGCCTTTTACAGCTTTATTTTGAAGTGCCGGGCACCATTTGGGCTCCACAACACGAAATTTCTGTATATGATATTCACCTGTTGGGCACCACAAGTTCGGCACCACGGGCACCATTTCGCAGAATTGCGCCCTCAATCTGAGCAACACACAAAAAAAGAAATCCCTTGAAACCATTGAGGTTCAAGGGATTTGTGGCGGAAGCGGTGGGATTCGAACCCACGTGCCCTTGCGGACAACTTGATTTCGAGTCAAGCTCGTTACGACCACTTCGATACGCTTCCGTATAGAATATTCGATTTATGCAATCCTGTCACATGATTTCGAGTCAGCCCCGTTATGACCACTTCGATACCGCTGCATATCTAGTTGTGAGAACGCAAATCAGGATAACTGTGAGCATTTTGTTAGCGTTTTCCGAAGCGCCGCTCACACCCGCGCCCGGAAGCCCTTGGGAGACATAGCCTTTTGGCTGTTAGCACGTCCCGCCGACGTAGCGATTTCAAGTCAAGCTCGTTGTGACCACTTCGATGCCACTCTGTACAGTTCCGTCCTGCGAGACGGGAAGCGGTTTTATTATGGCATATTTTCGGGAAAGTTTCAAGGAAAACCTTTTAACTTTTCGTTCGTTTCTCTCCGCCCCGCTTTTAACCACCGGGCGGAACTCTGGACGTGCTGCCCGGATAGAATGGGCCTGAGATATTTGACAGGAGGGATCGCCTTGCGTCCAACAGTGTTTCTCTGGGGCCTGCCGGGCCAGTACATCAATTACGAGCGTGCGCTGGAGATAGCAGGTGGACGGCCCCTGGCCTCTCCGGATCTGCGGGATGCGGTGCGGTGTGCCGCCCTGTTGTTGCCCGGCGGCGGCGATATGGAGCCCCGGCGCTACGGCCAGGCAAACACCGCCAGCCGGGGGCTGGAGCCAGAGCGGGACGCGGGAGAGCTGTTCCTGCTGGAGCAGTTCATTATGGAGAAAAAGCCTGTTCTGGGAATTTGCCGGGGACTGCAGGTGCTGAACGTGTTTTTCGGAGGCACACTGATCCAGGACCTGCCCGGCCACAGCCAGGCGGCGGGTCGGGACCGGCTCCACCGGGTACGGACAGCCCCCTCTCCCCTGCAGGACCTTTTCGGAGAGACCTTGGTGGTGAACAGCGCCCATCATCAGGCGGCAGACCGGCTGGGGCAGGGACTGCGGGCGGTCCAATGGGCCATAGACGGCACGGTGGAGGCGGTCATCCACCAGTCCCTGCCGGTGTGGGGTGTCCAGTGGCACCCGGAGCGGCTGGCCGGCCCCTTATCCCTGTCCGGAGCCGCAGATGGAGGGTGCCTTTTCACCGCCTGGCTGGCGCTGGCTGGTGGCACAGGACAATCTTAGAAAAAAATTGCGGGTTTCCGCTTGACAGATGGGCTTGTCCATGGTAATATATCTAAGCTGACGATTTCCACGGAGGGCAGACGCAGGTGTAGCACAATGGTCAGGGCACCAGCCTTCCAAGCTGGGGATGCGAGTTCGATTCTCGTCACCTGCTCCAATCAAATTCGCGCCAGTAGCTCAGCTGGATAGAGCAACTGCCTTCTAAGCAGTAGGCCAGGGGTTCGAGTCCCTTCTGGCGTACCAACTCCTTCCGGGGCGGTCGGTCAGCACGCATCCTGTTTAGGATCTCGATATGTGGTGGGTGTAGCTCAGTTGGTTAGAGCACCGGATTGTGGTTCCGGGTGTCGTGGGTTCGAGTCCCATCTCCCACCCCACAAAAGAGGGGATCGGGGTCACCCCGGTCCCCTGTTTTCCTTTCCATTGGGGCGTCGCCAAGTGGTAAGGCAAGGGACTTTGACTCCCTCATCCGCTGGTTCGAGTCCAGCCGTCCCAGCCAAGACTTTCCAGCCCGCCCGCATTGGACGGCCGAAATAGAATACCATGTGATCCGTTAGCTCAGCAGGCAGAGCAACTGCCTTTTAAGCAGTGGGTCCGGGGTTCGAATCCCCGACGGGTCACCAAAAAGAAAGACACGACTTTCGTCGTGTCTTTCTTTTTGGGTTTCGCAGGCCATTGGCCCGCGAAACCCTTCGGCGATTCAAATGCTCGGCGGAAATGAATTCTGCCTCCGCCAAGGTTCCGCCTGCGGCAAAACGCTTGTACTGCGCAAACGCACCGTCCTGCTGTGCGGAGCTCCAATGTCCGCATCTCTTCTGTCAACACAAGCTGTAAAAACCTCCTGAAGGGCTAATGCTTCAGGAGGTTTTTACAGCCGGAAAATACCAGGGATTGTTCGTAACGGGTTACCAGCAAGGGATATATCAAATTTCGCTTCGATTGCCCTGTAGGATTTGGAGTCGCTGTGAAGTCTCCGCCAGCAATTTCAATGCCGATGCTTCCAGCACCGCCTGACTGGCCGCCTGCATGATCGGGCAGATCTGTCCCCCCAAGAACTCTCTGTTGGCTTCGCACGGAAGCGATTCATTCGCCCGCGCCGGGGCAGCCGCTGTGGTGCTCCGCCCGCTCCCGTCCCAGGCTGCTTACAGGGTCATCTCCTCCCCCGGCTGAAGGACTTTGGCGGCAAATCCCACCTCTTTGCAGGCGGCGGCGAATGCCTCCGGATCCTGGGTGATGGCCTGGAAGGTGTTGTAGTGCATGGGGACCGTCAGTCGGGGCCGGATCAGCTTCACTGCCCGGAGGGCATCCGCCGGGCCCATGGTGTAGAAATCTCCGATGGGCAGCAGCGCCACGTCGATGTCCTCGTCTGCCAGCAGGGTCATATCGGTCATCAGGGCCGTGTCTCCGGCATGATAGATCTTCCTGCCCCCCATCTCAAAAAGGAAGCCGCAGGCAGGACAGCCCGCCGCACCGCCGCCGTGGAGGGCCTGGAAAAACTTGGCGCAGCCAAAGGACAGGCGGACCGTGCCGCCCAGATTTCCGGCGACGCATGCCACCCCCGCAGGGACAAACACCGCATCCGCCAGATCCGCTGTGCAGCAGACCGGCGCACCGGTACGTCTGGCGATGGCGGCTGCATCCCCCACATGGTCCCCGTGGCCGTGGGTGACAAAAATCACGTCCGGGTCCACCTTCTCTGCCCATTCGGGATGGCCGCCCCCGGTGAGAAAGGGATCCGTCAGAACTTTGTGGACGCCGTCATCCAGCAGAAAGCAGGCATGGCCCAGAAATTGCAGCTTCATATATGCAGCACTCCTTTTTCCAAGATGAGACGAACAGCCGTCAGAGCCTCCGTCGGTCGGTTCGCTTGATGGGATGATATCATATCCAGCAGGCAAAGTAAATTCCCGTCTCCATGAAAAAAACGGCGCCGGACCTTTTCGGGCCTGGCGCCGTCCGCATATTCCATCTTTCTTACAGCCGGGCCAGGATGGCATCGCCCATGGCAGCGCAGCCCACCTTCTCACATCCGGGCCGCCAGATGTCGGCGGTGCGGATGCCGTCGTTCAGCACTTGATTCACCGCAGCTTCGATGCAGTCTGCCTCCGCCGCCATATCGAAGCTGTACCGCAGCATCATGGCCGCGGACAGGATGCAGGCGATGGGGTTGATGATATCCTGTCCGGCGATGTCCGGGGCAGAGCCGTGGATGGGCTCGTACAGCCCCCGGGTGCCGTCCCCCAGGCTGGAGGAGGGCACCATGCCGATGCTGCCGGTGATCTCGCTGGCCTCGTCGGACAGGATGTCGCCGAACATGTTCTCCGTGACAATCACGTCGAACTGGGCGGGATCCTTGCAGATCTGCATGGCGCAGTTGTCCACGAACATCTCCCGGTATTCCACGTCCGGGTACTCCGCCGCCAGGCGGTGCATCACCTCCCGCCACAGGCGGCTGGTGTCCAGCACATTGGCCTTGTCCACGCAGGTGAGCTTTTTCTGGCGCTTGCGGGCGGTCTCAAAGCCGATGCGGCCGATCCGCTCGATCTCGTGCTCGGAATAGGGCATGGTGTCCACGGCGACCTTCTCGCCGTTTTCCTCGTAGGTCCTGTGCTCCCCGAAGTAGACGCCGCCGATCAGCTCGCGCACCACAATAAAGTCAATGCCTTTTTCCACAATGGCGGGCTTCAGGGGCGAGGCGTCCGCCAACTGGGGCCAGATTTTGGCAGGGCGGTTGTTGGAGTAAAGCCCCATGCCGGCCCGGAGCCGCAGGAGGCCCTTTTCCGCCCGCTTGTCACCGGGCAGGCCCTCCCACTTGGGGCCGCCGATGGCCCCCAGCAGCACGCTGTCGCTTTGCAGGCACTTGTCCAGTTCCGACTGGGGCAGGGGGTCCCCGTAGGCGTCGATGGCCTCGCCGCCCATCAGGACTTTCGTATAGGTAAAGGTGTGGCCAAATTTCTCAGCCACCGCGTCCAGCACCCGCAGGGCCTGGGTGACGATCTCCGGGCTGGCGCAGTCGCCGTAGATCACCGCGATATTCTTCTCCATACTGCCGCCTCCTTACCGCGCCTGGATGCTGGCCATCAGGCCGCCGGAGCGAATGATCTTCTGGATGAAGGGCGGGAAGGGCTCCGCCTGGAAGGTCTCGCCTGTGGTCTCGTCGGTGATGACGCCGGTGTCAAAGTTCACAGACACCGTGTCTCCCTCCCGGATGGCAGTGCTGGCTGACGGGCACTCCAGGATGGGCAGACCGATGTTGATGGCATTGCGGTAGAAAATCCGGGCAAAGCTGGCGGCGATGACGCAGGCGATGCCGGCGGTCTTGATGGCCAGGGGCGCGTGCTCCCGGCTGGAGCCGCAGCCGAAGTTCTCGCCCCCCACCATGATGTCGCCCGCCTGCACCCGGGTGATGAAGGTCTTGTCAATGTCCTCCATGCAGTGGTCCGCCAGCTCCCGGGCATTCTGGGTGTTCAGGTAGCGGGCGGGGATGATGACGTCGGTGTCGATGTTGTCACCGTATTTGAATACAGAACCTCTTGCTTCCATGGTGTTCAAACCTCCCTGGGATCGGTGATGTGGCCCGTCAGGGCGCTGGCCGCCGCCGTGGCGGGGCTGGCCAGATAAATCTCGCTGTTCACGTGGCCCATGCGGCCCACAAAGTTGCGGTTGGTGGTGGAGACGCACCGCTCCCCTTCCGCCAGAATGCCCATGTAGCCGCCGAGACACGGCCCGCAGGTGGGGGTGGAGACAATGCACCCGGCGTCGACAAAGGCGGTGGTGTAGCCCCGCTCGATGCAGGTCCTGTACACCTCCATGGTGGCGGGAATGATGATGCCCCGGACGCCGTCGGCGATGTGGCGGCCCTTCAAAATGTTGTAAGCGGCCTCCATGTCCTCGATCCGGCCGTTGGTGCAGGAGCCGATGACCACCTGATCGATTTTGATGTCCCTGCCCTCGCCGGCCGGGTGGGTGTTCTCCGGCAGGTGGGGCCAGCTGACGGTGGGCACCAGGGTGTCCAGGTCAATGGTGATGGTCCGCTCGTACTCTGCGTCCGGATCTGCCTCGTATTTCTTCCATTCCCGCCGGCTGCGGCCCTTCAGGTACGCCTCGCAGGTCTCGTCCACCGGGAAGATGCCGTTCTTGGCACCGGCCTCGATAGCCATGTTGCAGATGCACAGCCGGTCCTCCATAGTCAGGCTCTGCACGCCGGGGCCGATGAACTCCAGGCTCTTGTAGAGGGCGCCGGAGACGCCGATGAGTCCGATCAGGTGCAAGATCACGTCCTTGCCGGACACAGGCCGCCGCAGACTGCCGGTCAGCTCCACACGGATGGCAGCGGGCACCTTGAACCACGCCTTGCCGGTGGCCATGCCGGCGGCCATATCCGTGGAGCCCACGCCGGTGGAGAAGGCCCCCACCGCGCCGTAGGTGCAGGTGTGGCTGTCGGCGCCGATGATGCAGTCTCCGGCGGTGACGATGCCCTGCTCCGGCAGGAGGGCGTGCTCCACGCCCATCTTGCCCACGTCGAAGAAGTTGACGATGCCGTGTCTGCAGGCGAACTCCCGGCACTGCTTGGACTGCTGGGCGCTCTTGATGTCCTTGTTGGGGACGAAGTGATCCAGAACGATGTTCACCCGGGTCTTGTCGAAAACATCGCAAAAGCCCGCCTTTTCAAACTCGTTGATGGCCACCGGAGTGGTGATGTCGTTGCCCAGGACAATATCAAGGTTCGCCTCGATCAGCTGTCCCGCCTTGACGTGCTCCTGGCCGCAGTGGGCAGCCAGGATTTTCTGTGTCATAGTCATTCCCATGGGTATTGTGCCTCCGTTCTCTGTGATGAAGTCCAGGGGTCTCCCCCGCTGTTTACCGGTTATTGATGGCACTGACCAGCGCCCGGACGCCTGCCACGATGATGTCCGTGTGGGTGCCGCAGCCCCAGGTCTCTCTGCCATCTGGCCACTTCAGCCCTACGTAGCTACAGGCCCGGCTGTCGGTGTCAGGGTCCAGTGCGTGCTCGCTGTAATGGATCAGTGTGAAGTCCATGCCCGCTGCCTGCTCGATGGCATTGGCCACCGCGTCCAGGCGGCCGTTTCCGGCGGCGCCGCACTGGATCATCCGGCTGCCGCGGCGCAGAGTCAGGTTGGCGGAGATGGACCCGTCCTGGTTCTGTGTGTAGTGGGCGGCAGTGACATTCAGCGGGGCCGCGTTGTTGACGTAGTTGTCCTCAAACACCTCCAGCACCTCCTGGACGGAGAGTTCCCGGTGGTCGTGGTCGCTGACCTCCTTGACCCGGTAGCCCAGCTGCTCCCGCATGTGGGGCGGCGGGTTATAGCCGTAGTTCTGCTGCAGCAGGAAGCCGATGCCTCCCTTGCCGCTCTGGCTGTTGATGCGGATGACGTCCGCGTCGTAGGTGCGGCTGATGTCGTGGGGGTCGATGGGGATATAGGGGCAGTCCCACCGGTGCTGGTGGTGCTCCTTCCGGTAGGTCATGCCCTTGGCGATGGCGTCCTGGTGGCTGCCGGAGAAGGCAGCGAACACCAGGCTGCCGGCGTAGGGGCTGCGCTCATAGACGTGCATCCGTGTCACCCGCTCGTATACCTCGCAGATAGCGGGCATATCGGAGAAGTCCAGCTTCGGGTCCACTCCGTGGCTGTACATGTTCATGGCCAGGGTGATGGCGTCCACGTTGCCCGTGCGCTCCCCGTTGCCGAAGAGGCAGCACTCCACCCGCTGGGCACCGGCCAGTACCGCCAGCTCCGCATCCGCCACGCCGCAGCCCCGGTCGTTGTGGGGATGGGTGGAGAGAACCACGGCATCCCGGTACTTCAGATGCTTGGAGCACCATTCGATCTGGTTGGCGTAGATGTGGGGCATGCTCATCTCCACCGTCACCGGCAGGTTGATAATCATGGGACGGTCCGGCGTGGGCTGCATCACGTCCAGCACTGCGTTGCAGACTTCCACGGCGTACTCCGGCTCTGTGCCGGTGAAGCTCTCCGGGCTGTACTCAAAGAGGAAATTGCCCTCGTACTCCCGGCTCAATTCCTTGATGAGCTTGGCACCGTCCACGGCGATTTGCTTGATCTCCTCCCTGGACTTGTGGAACACCTCCCGCCGCTGGGCCTCGCTGGTGGAGTTGTAGAAGTGGATGATGGCCCGGGGGGCGCCCTTCACCGCCTCAAAGGTCCGGCGGATGATGTGGTCCCGGCACTGGGTCAGCACCTGGATCGTCACGTCCTGGGGGATGCGGTCCTCGTCGATCAGCTTGCGGAGGAACTCATACTCCGTCTCCGACGCCGCCGGGAAGCCCACCTCGATCTCCTTGAAGCCGATCTTCAGCAGTATCTCGTAGAACTCCAGCTTCTCCTCCAGGCTCATAGGCACCACCAGACTCTGGTTGCCGTCCCGCAGGTCCACGCTGCACCAGGCGGGGGCAGTCTCGATATGGTCCTTCTGCATCCACTCGTACACGTGCCCCGGCTCCACCGGCGGGGGATAGTAGCCAATCTGATATTTCGTCGCGTCCATCATGTCAAAGTCCTCCTTCCAAGGTCTTGTCTTTGGAAGGAGGACAACAAAAAATCCCATCTCTCCAAAGACCATCAGTCTTTGAGAGACGGGAGCAAAAAATGCTGTACCCGCGGTACCACTCTCATTGCCGGGAGACCCGGCCACTCTGTACGATCGGCTCCTCCTGAGGGGGCGAATCGCGTCTGCATGATAACGGACAGCGGCCGTCCGCACCTAAAGGCGACGCCTCTCAGCGCGGCTGCTCAAGGGCCAGTGACGCGGTCCCCTCCGTACCGCCTTGCACCGACCGGCGGCTCTCTGAAACGGGGCGTGGGATCGCCTTTTCCCCTTCATCGCATTTTGGAAGATGGGAAGAGTATAACAGCTCCGCCGAAGGACGTCAAGTGAGGAAATCTGTCCTCACAGCGGATTTGGTACGGTTTGACAGACATCTCTTGGCAAAGCGCGCCGTCTCTTGTGAAAACCGCAAGAAAAAATCAGGACGGCTGCCGCCGTCCTGAAGCGGCGGCCTCCCTCCGGAAGACCCCACTGCGGAAGCTGACCACTCCCCAGGAGCCGGGAGGGCGGGCCGGTTGTATCCTGCATCCTGAAAAATGCCCAGCACCTCACAGCGCCGCACCTGTCCGCCAGATCTGCGTCTCCGTGGCCACTATGCGCACCCGGCGGTCATGGAGGCCCACCGGTACGCGGGGCTGCAGCAGGCGGTCGGGGCATACCAGAATGGCGGGCCCCTGATAGTACTCCAGGTAGCGGTCGTAATACCTGCCGCCGGGGGAGCAGGTCACGCCAAGGTACGAGAGGCGCAGATGCGCACCCGGGCGGAGGGCGTCAGGTCAACTATGCGGACCTGCAGACCGGGCGCGGGTCCTATCACGATGGAGCCCCAGTTCCCCGTGATCCCGGGGCTGGACATCGTGGAAATCGCGGAGGCTGTCGGAAACTGCGCTACCGTGCTATATAATGAGGACAACTATGCCAAGCTGCCCGAGGACCTTCAGACGGTTCTGCGGGAGTGCATGGACCAGATCCGGGAAAAGAACAACGAGATCACGCGTGATGAGGATGCCTATTATATCGAGAAGATGAAAGCCGAAGTTCCCGGGCTAACCGTGACGGAGCCCGATTATGGGTCTTTGCTGCTGTGGGCCGTGCGGTCCATGAGGAGCTGGTCGCCAGCGTCTCTGATGAAGCGCTCTGCGATGCAATCCAAGCCCTGGCCTGAGCAAGGAAGGTTCCCTCCCTGCAAGGGTCTCGTTTGGGAGACAAATGGGACCCTTGCAGAAAACACAGGGGCGCCCACTGAGGTAAAACTTATAAAAAAGTATATGCGCCATTTTCCTTGGCCATTGTGCACGCTCCTCTCCGCCGGTCTTATGAGAGATATCATACAGCCGGGAGGGAAATGCGACAATGCCCCGCCGGGCCAGGCGATTTTCAGCTTGTCTCTTTGCCGGTTGTGCGGTAAACTGGACGTATCGCGGCGCCGGACGGGGTGCAGCCGTGGATACCGGAGCGCGCCGGGGCGCCTCCGGCATCTGCATCCGGTGGAAGCGCCCGCATCTGCATGAAACGAGAGGAAGCAGACATGGACTATCTGGACTTGGAAGCCCCCGGCCTGACGGCGGGGAATGTGGAAAAAATCGCCGCGCTGTTTCCCGCCGCCGTCACGGAGACGCAGGGCGCGGACGGGAAGGTGAAAAAGGCCGTCAACTTCGAGGTCCTCAAGCAGCTGCTGGCCCCCGACGTGGCGGAGGGGGAGGATCGCTACGAATTCACCTGGGTCGGCAAACGGGCCGCCATGGCCGAGGCCGCCCGCCCCACCTCCAGAACCCTCCGCCCCGTGAAGGCGGACAGCCGGGATTGGGACACCACCCGGAACCTCTACATCGAGGGAGACAATCTGGAAGTGCTGAAAATCCTCCAGGAGAGTTATCTGGGCGCGGTGAAGGTGATCTACCTGGACCCGCCCTACAACACCGGCAGCGATTTCATCTATCCGGATTCCTTTGTGATGGACCGCGGCGCATATCACGGTGCCAGCGGATACCGGGACGCGGAGGGGAAGATCAACTTTCAGCGGAAAAACACGTTTTCGGACGGCAGGTATCACTCCGACTGGTGCTCCATGCTCTTTTCCAGACTGCTGCTGGCCCGCAGCCTGCTCTCCCCGGACGGCGTCATCCTGATCTCCATCGACGACCATGAGTCAGCGAACCTGAAGAAGATCTGCGACGAGGTGTTCGGCGAAAGCAACTACCTGAACCAGTTCGCGTGGGTCTCCAATATCACGGGCCGCCAGATATCCGGCAGAGGCGCGGCCAAAACCTGGGAGTCCGTCCTGGCCTACGCCAGGGACATCGACGCGTGCGGCAGCCTGTCCATTGATATCCGCTTCGCCAGGGAGAAGATGCCCGATGCGTACAAGGGCTTTCGCAGGGACGTTCGGACGGACCGGCTGGGCCCCTTTGCGGTCGGCGATCCCCTCTACAATCATAATCGCAAGTTCAACGAAGAGACCCGGCCGAACCTCGTGTTCTCCATCTTCTATCAGCCCCAGACCCAGGAGATCTCCACAGGCGCCATCGGGGAGAGGCGGCCCGGGTGGTTCGAGCTGCCGCCCCATGCAAATGGGGACGGCGTGCACAAGTACCATGCCTGGCGGTGGTCCCGGCAGAAGATTGCGGACGAGCCATATAATCTGATCGTGCTCCCCACAGCGTCCGGTGGGTATGAGATCCACACCAAGATCAGGGACTTCGGCAGGACGCTGCTCAAGGACGTCATTCCCGACATCCCCAACGGAGACGCGGAGCTGCGGAAGCTGTTCGGCGGCCGGAAATTGTTTGACTACCCAAAGTCCGTGGACCTGTTGAGGACCCTGATCGGCTCTGTTCCGGGGAAGGATTTCGTATGCCTGGACCTCTTCTCCGGCTCCGCCACCACCGCCCACGCGGTGATGCGCCTCAACGCGGAGGACGGCGGCCGCCGCAGCTTCATTATGGTGCAGCTGCCCGAGCCCTGCGGTGAGAAGAGCGAGGCCGCCCAGGCGGGCTTCCAGACCATCTGTGAGATCGGCAAAGCCCGCATCCGCCGTGCCGGGGATCAGATCCGGACCGAATTCCCCGGTGCCTGTCCGGACATCGGCTTCCGGGTCTTCCGGGTGGACGAGGGCTGCCGGAAGGAGGTCCTCTATCCCCCGGAGGAGATATCCCAGCCGCTGATCGGGCAGACGGTGTCCAATATCCGGGAGGACCGCACCGACCTGGATCTGCTCTATGCCTGCCTGCTGGACCAGGGCCTGGGCATCCACCTGCCCCACACCAGCCGGGTGGTCGGCGGCTGCACCGTCCACCGGGTGGACGGCGGCGTCCTGGCGGCCTGTTTTGACGCTGGCGTTCCGGACACGGTCATCCGGGACATAGCTGCTTCCCGCCCCCAGTGGGCTGTCTTCCGGGACAGCGCCTTCGCCTCGGACGCCGCCAAGATCAACGTGACGGAGATCTTCAAAAGCCTGTCCCCCGGCACCCGCGTCCAGGTACTCTGAGTGCAGACCGTCCGCCTGGTTCCATTCCGCAGAAACTTTCCCCGTCTTGCCCGGATGTGTCCCCAGCGCACCGGACATAAGGAGGTGACCTCATGAAGCTCCAATTCAAGCACCAGCCCTTTCAGGCGGAGGCGGCCGCAGCGGTCTGCGATGTGTTCCGCGGCCAGTCACTGTGCGCCCAGGCACACCGGCAGGGCCTGGGCGCCGCGGCCGACAGGCCGCTGTCCCTGGCAGGGACCGGCACCGGCCTGTGCAACCAACCCCTGGCTCCGGAGCTGACCGACGCCCGGATCCTGAAAAATCTGCACGCGGTCCAGCAGCGCGTCGGATTGCCTCTGTCCAAGGCCCTGGCCGGGCCGGGGATCAACCTGTCCGTGGAGATGGAGACCGGCACCGGCAAGACCTATACCTATGTGAAAACCATCTACGAGCTAAACGCCCGCTACGGCTGGAGCCGGTTCATCATCGTGGTTCCGTCGGTGGCCGTCCGGGAGGGCGTCTACCGTTCCCTGCAGACGACCCAGGAGCACTTCGCCGGGGAGTACGGCAGGCGGCTGCGGTTTTTCATCTACAACTCCGACCGCCTCGCCCAGGTGGACCGCTTCGCCTCCGACAGCGCCATTCAGGTCATGATTATCAACATGCAGGCGTTCAACTCGGGCAGGAACCAGCGGATCATCGACCAGCGGCCGGACAGCTTCCGGGGCCGCCGCCCCATCGACGTCATCGCGGCCACCCGGCCTATTCTCATCATTGACGAGCCCCAGAGCGTGGAGGGCCGCCAGACTCGGGAGAGCCTGCGCAAGTTCAACGCCCTGTTCACCCTGCGCTACTCCGCCACCCACCGGGAGGCGTACAACATGGTGTACCGTCTGGACGCCCTGGACGCCTATAACCGGCATCTGGTGAAACGGATCGCCGCCCTGGGGGTGACCTTCACATCCTCCCCCGCCGCTGGCGGCTTTGTCTATCTGGAGGGCGTGGACCTGAGCCGGGACAGGGCCCCCGCCGCCCGGATCGGTTTTGAGGTCAAAGGGGCGTCCGGCATTCGGACGGTGGTGAAACAGCTGCGCCGGAAGGCGGATCTGTTCGCGGCGTCCAACGGCCTGGCCGAATACGCCGACCGCTATGTGGTGGCAGAGATCGACGGTCGGGACAGCTCGGTGACCTTTCTCAACGGCCTGAAGCTATATGCCGGTCAGTTCAGCGGCGGCGAGGAGCGGACAGCTCTCCAGCGCCGGGTGCAGATTCGGGAGACCATCCGCACCCACCTCCGCCGGGAACGGGAGCTGTATTCCAGGGGAGTGAAAGTGCTGTCCCTCTTCTTCATCGACGAGGTGTCCAAATACCGCCTGTACGACGGGGACAGCGGCAGCGGCCGCAGCGGCGAGTACGCCAAAATGTTTGAGGAGGAGTACGTCGCCGTGGCGGAGGCGTTCCGGCGAGAGATCGACGACCCGGCGTACCGGGCCTATCTGGACGGCATCGATGCCCGCGAGACCCACCAGGGCTACTTCTCCATAGACCGGCGGAAGGGCCGCCAGGCCCGCTTTGTGGAGGGAAAGATCGACCGCAAGAGCCGAACCTCCTCCGACGCGGACGCCTATGACCTGATCATGCGGGACAAGGAGCAGCTGCTCAGCCTGGATGAACCTGTGCGGTTCCTCTTCTCTCACTCCGCCCTCCGGGAGGGGTGGGACAACCCCAATGTGTTCCAGATCTGTATGCTGAAGCCCCAGACGGAGTCGGAGATCCGCAGCCGCCAGGAGATCGGCCGCGGTCTGCGCCTGTGTGTCAATCAGGAGGGCGAACGCATGGACGAAAGTGTCCTGGGCGGGGCGGTGCAGGAGCTGAACAAGCTGACGCTCATCACCGATATGGAGTTCGGCAGATTCGCAGAGGCCCTGCAGCAGGGGCTGGCGGCGTCCCTTGCCGGCCGCCCCCGGACGGTGGAGCCGGGCCTGTTTGCCGGCAGGCTCCTCACTGGCACCACCGGGGCACGGGTCCGGGTGACGCGGGAGCTGGCGGAGGAGATCTGCGCCGCCCTCCGGAAACAGGGCTATGTGAAGGACCGCGTCCTCACCGGCAGCTTCTTTGCGGACCGGGACCGAGGTACCGTCCGGCTGGGCGGAAGCCTTCAGGACCTCAGCGCCGCCGTGGCGCAAGTCCTCTCCGGCGTCTATACCCCCCGGGCCATCCCCGCGGAGAACGCCCACGGCGGCAACGTCACCGCCCGGGCGGACCCGGAGAAGCTGCAGACCGAGGCGTTCCGCTCCCTTTGGGCGCGGGTCGGCCCCAAGTCCTTCTACACCGTCTCCTTTGACACCCGGGAGCTGATCGGGAACGTCATCCAGGCTCTGGACGCGCATCTACAGGTGACCCCCGTCTCTGTCCGGACGGTGTATGGCGAGCAGGCGACGCAGCTGCAGTCCCGGGAACAGCTGCTTCAGGGCCGGGCCTTCCGCCGCAGGGAAAGCCGTGTGCAGGCCGCCGGTCCCCCGGCGCCGGGCGGTGTACGGTATGACCTAGTGGGCAGGCTGGTGGAGGAAACCGGCCTGACCCGTACCACTGCGGCATCCATTCTCCAGGGCATAGCCCCTGAGACATTTGCCATGTTCCGCCTGAATCCGGAGGATTTCCTCCTCCAGGCCTCCAGGCTCATCAACCGGGAGAAGGCGGCCGCCGTCGTCCGGCACATCACATACCACCGGCTGGACGCGTCGTATGACGCCGCCCTCTTCACCAATGCCGTCCGCCGGGGCAGGCTGGGGTGCACCGCCGTGCCCGCCGCCCATTCGATCTCAGACTATGTGATCTGTGACACCGACAGAGAACGGGCCTTTGCCGAAGCGCTGGAGGCCAGCGAGGCGGTCAGATTATATGTCCGACTTCCCAAGTCCTTCTTCATTCCCACCCCGGTGGGGCGGTACACGCCCGACTGGGCCATCGCCCTGCGGGACCGCGCAGGGGATCCCGTCTATTTCGTGGCAGAGACCAGCGGCAAGGCCCCACAGCCCCAGGGCGTGGAGGCGGCGAAACTCCAGTGCGCCCGCGCACACTTCGCCGCGGTCAGCGGCGGAGAGGTGATGTGCGGCGCCGTCCGTGACTTGGATGAGCTCCTGCGCATCGTGGGCTGAAGCCCCGGGGCCGCACAGTATGCACGGCGGCGTATGGAAGGCCCCCCGCTATAGACAGAGAAGCGCGGCCTGAAATCACTTGATTTCAGGCCGCGCCGGCTTGTGTGCAGCTGTGAGGTCTGCAAGAATTCGGATACACTGCCGGTTCCCCGGCTTTCAGCAAGCGGGCCGCCGCAGCGGCACGCTCCGGAACTCCGGCCCGGCGGAGTCTGTTTGAGCCGCCGCATCCCCGGTGCGCCGCCAAAGCCGGCCCCCATCTCAGAGCAGAACTGCCTGTGTCAGGCGGTTGTCAATACCCTGTCCCCTCCCCCGCCCGGGGTGCGCCGCCCCGCCTCCGCAGACGGCGGAACCGCCGGTTGGAAGCAGTCTTCCCGCCGTTCTCACGCCGTCCCGTGGGGGATGATGACCTTCTCCACCCGGATCTTCCCATCCTCCGCCTCCGCCGTCATCATGGTGATCTCCTGATGGAACCGCCGAGGGCCGCAGGAGCCCGGGTTGAGCCAGAGGACACCGTCTTTCTCTTCCTGCACGTACTTGTGGGAGTGGCCGAACACCACCGCGTCCACACCGGCCAGGTCCGCCGGGACCTCCTTTCTGTTGTGGACCATGAAAAAGGTCACGCCGCCCAGGGTAACGGTGAGATCGTGCGGGATGGCCTCCGCCCAGTCCTTGTCGTTGTTGCCCCGGACGATGTACAGCGGCGCATACTGCCGCAGCTCATCCACGATGCTCTGCCTGTTGATATCTCCGCCATGGAGGATGGCGTCGGCGGTCTTTAGATGCTCCGTGACCTCCGGCCGCAGCAGGCCGTGGGTGTCGGAGAGAATGGCAAGTTTCATAGGTTTCCCCTCCCCCTCAGATGATAATGCCCTCGCAGTGGTCGATCTCGTGCTGGATAATCTGGGCCGTCCAGCCGGTGAAGGTCTTGATCCGCTCCTGGAATTTTTCGTTCTGCCAGCGGACCTTGATGGACTCCCACCGCCGGGCTCTGCGGGTGCCGGAGAGGGACAGGCACCCCTCCTCCACCTCATAGGGGCCGGCCCTTTTCACGATCTCCGGATTGAACATGACCATATAGGCGCCCTGGTTGTCGAAGGCGATGATGCGCTTGTTCACGCCGATCATGTTGGCCGCCATACCTACGCAGCCGTCCCTGTGGACTTCCAGTGTCTCCAGCAGATCCGCCGCCACCGGCAGGTCCTCCGGAGCGGCGGGCTCGGCCTTTTGGGCCAGAAATGCCTGGTCTTTGCAGATGTCCCGAATCATGATGGGTCCTCCTTGTGTCGTTGAATCGCCGCCGCTATGGTCTCCGCCGCAATGCGGGCCCCCTGCCCGCTGGGGTGGACGCCATCGGCGGCGTAGAGGTCCTGCGTGCCGAGCAGCTGGTAAAACCGCCGCCCCACGTCGGCAAGCAGGGCGCGGTTTTCCTCCGCCGCCCTGCGGTACGCCGCGGACAGGTTCCGGGCCATCCCGCCATAGTCCCATCCCTTGGCCGACAGCCGGGCCCCACCCTTCTGATAGGCCCAGGTGGCATAGAGCACCGGGATGGCCCCGTTCTCCCGGATCTGCCGGCAGAGCCGCTCCACGCTGGCGAAAAAGCTCCCGGGAGCGGTGATGGGGCCGTGGCTCATTTCCTGCAGCACCACATAGTCCCACTGCTCCTTTGCAAGTGCCGCCTGCGTTCGGGCACCCAGCCGGGTGTTCGGGTTCAGATGCTCGGACAGCCGGGCCCCGCCCCGGGTATGGCAGACCACTTCCGCCCCGGTCAGTTCCGCCAGAATGTCCGGCATATCTTGGGCAGAGGTGAGGCTGTTGCCCAGCATCAGAATCCGCATGGTGCTCCTCCTTGTCTCGTTTCCGTGCGCGTCTGCGCGAAAGGCTCCCGCCGTCAATGCTCGGGGCAGCGCTCCATAAGCCCCCTGCCGGATTTGCTGATATCCCCATATCCCGCCGGAGCCGCAGCGGCCCGCTCTGGGCGGCACCGGTTCTCCCATTGATGGTTCCCTCCAGCAGGCGCACGGTGCCGGGGAATGATGCGTTTCATGGGGCGAAATCCCGGCGGCAAGGGCCCTGTGCCCCTGCTCCGCGAAGTGGCACACCGTCATAGGCCGGGGAGACGTTCCACCGCCCGGCAAGGGTCCGGCAGCACCCGGCGAAGGTCCGGGAAGCGGCAATGAGCATTTGGCCCGGCACCCATTCCCCCAGGGACCCGGACGGCAACGCGAACAGAGGGATCTTCCCCCGTGCCAGCTCCAGGCCGGTCAGGAATCGCTCCATCCGCTCCGCCGTGGCCTTGGGCCTGCGGCCCTGCAAAAGGTCATTGGTGCCCAGCATCACGATCAGCAGGTCGGTGTCCGCCGGAATGTCAGGTGCCGCGTCGGGGAGCTCCCGGCCGTTGGCGCCCCAGTTGCCCAACACCCATCCGGTTTCGGCCGCCAGGATGTCCACCCATCAGCTGCCCGGGGCACAGCGCCCGCCCAGCCGGGACCGGGGATCGTAGCCCCAGGTGCTGGAATCGGCGAAACAGATGACCTTCCTCACAGCTGTCCCTCCAAGGCACAAGCCCCGGACGTGCCCTCACCTTCCCCGCATCCCGTTTAGGCCGGTGCGTGCGGTGCTATTCTGCCTGCGGCATTTGTGATTTCATCACGGTGCAATTCATAGATATGCGGTATGATGAACCCACTCAATTTAGGGAGGCATGCTATGAATTCCGTGAAAAAGCGGCGCAGAGCCGTGGTGGACCCGTCAGCCTGTGTGGCCTGCGGCTGCTGTGTGAAGGTCTGTCCCCTGCAGGCCATTGAGATCGTGCGGGGCGTTATGGCCCAGGTCCGGCAGGACAAATGCGTGGGCTGCGGCAAGTGCGCCAGGGAGTGTCCGGCCAGCGTCATCAAAATCCGGGAGGTAGAGGCATGAAGAAGCACTGGTACGACTATCTGTGGATCGCTTCGCTCCTGTACCTCCTGCTGGGATTTTTCAACATTCTGTTTGCCTGGCTGGGCCTGCTGTGCTTCTTCATCCCCCTCATCATCTCCGTGGTCAGCGGGACCAAGAGCTACTGCAACCGCTACTGCGGCCGGGGCCAGCTGTTTGGGCTGCTGGGCGGGCGCTTCGGGCTGTCCCGCAGGAAAGACATCCCCAAATGGATGAAAAGCAAGGCGTTCCGATACGGATTTCTCGCCTTTTTCTTCGCCATGTTCTTTCTGATGCTGTGGAACACCTATTTGGTGTTCGCGGGTGTGCGGGATCTGGGGCAGGCGGTCACCCTGCTGTGGACCTTCAAGCTGCCCTGGAACTGGGCCTACCACGGCACCCTTTTCCATCCCGGCGTGGCGCAGTTCGCCTTCGGCTTCTACGGCGTCATGCTCACATCCACAGTCTTGGGGCTAATCACCATGGTGCTGTTCAAGCCCCGCAGCTGGTGTGTCTACTGCCCCATGGGCACCATGACACAGCTGATCTGCAAAGCAAAGAGCAGCCGCACATGACCGTGCCGTATCACGCGGCTCAATCCTGCAGCTGCCGCAGCCTGTCCTCATCAAGGAGCCGGACCATGCCCCGGGAGAGCCGCACCATGCCCTCGCTCTGAAAATAGCGCAGCATCCTGGTAATCACCTCCCGGTGGGTGCCCAGGTGATTGGCAATGGCCTCATGGGTGATCTTCAGCACGCTGCTCCCCTCGATGGAAGCCTCCTCCAGCAGAAAGGCCGCCACCCGCTTGTCCAGGCTCTTCCACATGACCTGCTCCATCAGCCACATGACCTCGGAGAACCGGCTGGCCATCAGCTCGTTGGTGTAGTTGGCCACAGGCGCCGACGTCTCCATGATGTCCTGGTAGACCTCCGCGGGAATGACCCAGAGGTCCGTGTCCTTCTCCGCCTGGATGGTGACCTCAAACTGGATGGAGCGCATGATGCAGGACGCGGAGAACAGGCACAGATCCCGGTCGAACAGGCGGTAAATGGTGATCTCCCGCCCCTCGTCAGAGAGGATATAGGCCCGGAGCTGCCCCGCCTTCACCAGGAGGAGTCCGGTGCAGTCCATGTCCCCGTTGTGCAGGATCGTCCCCTTCTTCACGGTTCGGAAATTCAGATTGCTGCGGATCCGGTCCTGCTGGTCTGTTTGGAGCTTGTTCCAGATGGGAAAATAGTCCTGAAAGGTCATTCCGTGTCCCTCCTCATCGTGTTCTCAGTATAGTTGACAGGAGCTTTGCTGTCAACCGGCCCGCTTTTCGGAAAATCCCGTGTTTTGGGTGATGTCGTCACAGAAAAATCGCGGACTTTCGGTTATACTAGGACCAAACCAAGGAAAGGAGCTGACCAGCATGGCGGCTATCAATCTAAACAAGGAACAATTCCAGCAGATGGCAGAGGGCGGCAAGCCCATCCTGGTGGATTTCTGGGCTCCCTGGTGCGGCTACTGCCGCCGGATCGGGCCCGCGTATGAGAAGATCGCGGACGAATACGGCGACCGTCTCACCGTGGCGAAGGTAAACATCGACGAGGAGGCCGCGCTGGCCGAGGCGGCGCAGATCGAGGTCATTCCTACGCTGGTCCTGTATCGGGACGGGAAAGCCGTGGACTCTATCGTCAACCCCGGGTCCAAAGCGGCCATCGACCAGTTCATCCAGGAGGCTATGGCGAAGTAAGGAGGCGGAATCCATGGGCGAAACTCGTGTCCACGACATGATCGTGGTGGGCGGCGGGCCGGGCGGCTATACGGCGGCGCTCTATGCAGCCAGGGCCGGGCTGGATACACTGGTGCTGGAGAAACTCTCGGCAGGCGGGCAGATGGCCCTGACGGAGGAGATCGACAACTATCCCGGCTATGAGGACGGGATCGACGGCTTCACCCTGGCGGAGAAGATGCAGCGGCAGGCAGAGCGGTTCGGTGCGCAGACAGCGTACGTACAGGTGGAGCGCATGGAGCTGACCGCTGCCCCCAAGGCGCTGGAGACCAGCGAGGGGACCTTTTATGCCAGGACGGTAGTCCTTGCCACCGGAGCCAATCCCAGGGAGCTGGGCCTTGCAGGCGAGGAGGCCCTGGTGGGCCGGGGTGTGGCCTACTGTGCCGCCTGCGACGGGATGCGCTACAAGGGCAAAACGGTCGCCGTGGTGGGCGGCGGGAATTCCGCCGCCGGCGACGCCCTGCTTTTGAGCCGTATCGCCGAAAGGGTGGTCCTGGTGCACCGCAGGGACCAGCTGCGGGCCACGAAGATCTACCACGAGCCACTGATACAGGCAGAGAACGTGGAATTCCGCTGGAACAGCACTGTTACGGAGCTGCTGCACGAAGAGAAGCTGACCGGCATCCGGCTGCGGGATGTGCAGACCGGGGCGGAATCCGTCCTTCCCTGCGACGGGCTCTTCATCAGCGTCGGCAGAAAGCCGGCCACGGAGCTGGTGAAAGGCCAGCTGGAGCTGGATGCCGGCGGCTATGTGACGGCGGACGAAACCACAAGGACCAATCTCCCCGGCGTCTATGCCGTGGGCGATGTACGGACGAAGCCGCTGCGCCAGGTAGTGACGGCCGTGGCCGATGGGGCCATGGCGGTCCACATGGCGGAAGAATATCTGGCAGGCGGCGCCTGATCGAAGAAATGTGGCAGAGAACGGCTGAAGTCCTCCCGCATATATGCCCATCCCGTTCAAAATGCAGGCATCCGGGATGCAGGCGGCCTGAAAAGAACACAGCTGCCCGGAGTATCTGATGGAACAGATTCCTCCGGGCAGTTTTTGTATCCTTGTTTTGCAGAGCGGCAGGCCACGGAAAAGGAACCTGTCATGCGGCAAACCGCGCGGTCCGGCGGAGCCCTTTGGGCAGGATCCTCAGTTCTGTTTCAGCAGCCGTCTGACTTCTGAAATACTGTCCACCGGCCGGGCACAGGCGCCGTTCCGGCAGAGATAGTACCGGACACCTGTCTCCGGAATCGGATAGGCCTCCGTGAAGGGGGCAAGCTCCTCCAGCGGCTTTGCCGTCTCCGGCGTTTTCACCAGCACCGTCAGTTCGGGCCTGGAGGCCTCCCGCAGAAAAGCCGCCAACTCCTCCGGCATGGTCCGGGCCGCGCAGACCAGCTCCGCCGAGGGCCACAGCTCCTCCAGAAACACCAGCATGGCAAAACCGTGTCCGGCGGGATAGGTCCGAGTGGCCCCAGCCAGATAGCCCAGCTGCAGATCGGCGGCGGTCCGCCAGCGGGCCTCCCCGGTGAGGCGGGCCAGGCGGGAGAGAACCAGCGCCGCTGCCGCATTGCCCGACGGCATGGCCCCGTCATAGGTCTCCTTTGTCCGGGTGATGAGCTGTTCCCCATCCGCCGCGTAGGGGTAAAACCCGCCGTTTTTCCCGTCAAAAAACTGCTCCAGCAGCCGTGCCGTCAGGTCCCTGGCCTCCGCCAGATAGGCGGTCCGGAAGGTCACGCCGTAGAGTTCCAGCAAGCCCCAGGCGCAGAAGGCGTAATCATCCAGCTTTCCGGGGTGGGCCGCCTGCCCCGCCCGCCATCTGGCCAGCAGACGACCGTTTTCCTCTGTGAGGCTCCGCTTCAAAAATGCCGCGGCTCCCACGGCGGCGTCCCGATAGCGGGGCTCATCCAGGGCCAGTCCCGCCCGGGCCAGGGCCGCAATCATCAGTCCATTCCATGCGGCAAGCACCTTGTCGTCCCTGTGGAGGCAGGTCCGTTCCAAGCGGTAGGCATACACCCTCTCCCGCAGGGGCCTGATGCGCACCGGCTCCCGCTGGACCTGTTCCCGGCCGATTAGGTTGAGGATATTTTTCCCCGCAAAGTTCCCCGTCTCGGTGACGCCGTACCAGCCGCAGAACGCCTCTGCGTCCTCCGGTCCCAGCAGGTCTCTCAGCTCGCCTGCGGTGAATACATAGTATTTCCCCTCCTCGCCCTCGCTGTCCGCGTCCTGTCCGCAGTAGAATCCGCCCTGAAAATCACGCAGCTCCCGCAGGACGTAATCTAGCGTGCGGCGGACGATCTCCCCATAGAGCGGGCGCCGGGTCTGCTGATAGGCCTCCGTATAGGCCAGTGCCAGCAGGGCGTTGTCATAGAGCATCTTTTCAAAGTGGGGCACCAGCCACATTTCATCGGTAGAGTACCGGGCAAAGCCGCCGCCCACATGGTCGAACAGGCCGCCTCGGTACATGCTCTCCAGCGTCTGCTCCGCCATGGCCCCGGCCTGGGCCTCCCCTGTGCGCCGGGCGTACCGGAGCAGGAAGATCAGATTATGAGGCGTGGGGAATTTTGGCGCGTGCCCGAAGCCGCCCCAGCGGGTGTCAAAACTCCGGGCGTAAAGGCCCGCCGCCATGCCTGCCAGTGCCCGGTCTGGAAAGCCGGTGCCTGCGCCCTCCGCTTCCCTGAGCCGGTCGGTCAGCGCCTCTCCGGCGGTCAGCAGACTGCCCCTATCTTCCCGCCACAGGCGCGCCGCCTGCTGCAGCAGGGACAGCAGCGCCTGTCTGGGGAGGTACGTCCCCGCCCAGAAGGGCTTCTGCTCCGGCGTGAGCAGCACCGTCAGCGGCCATCCGCCGGAGCCTGTCATAGCCACGCAGGCGGCCATATAGACCGCGTCCACATCCGGGCGCTCCTCCCGGTCGACTTTGATCGGGATAAAATCCCGGTTGATCGCCTCCGCCACCGTCTCGTCCTCAAAGGACTCATGGGCCATGACGTGGCACCAGTGGCAGGTGGAGTAGCCGATGCTGAGGAACACCGGCTTGTCCTCCTCCCGTGCGGTCTGGAATGCCTCGCTCCCCCAGGGCCGCCAGTCCACGGGATTTTCCCGGTGCTGGAGCAGATACGGGGATTGTTCAAATTGCAGCCGGTTGGGCATGGGTCGTCCTCCTTTGACCGGGCGGCGCACTGCCGCCCGCATGGTTCCGCAGGTTTTCCGTCCAGTGCCGCGCTTGCCCCCTGCTTATACAAGGCGTTTTCCCCATCCGGCACGGGCCGGGGGCCACAGTTTGTTCCGCGGACTTCCGCCTCAGCGGGCCAGATCCGGCGGGAGCGGCCGGGCAAAGCGCGCCCCTGGTGTCGGACCGGGCAGGTAGATTCCGGCAAGTAGCGCCCTGGCCCGCCAAGGTATCCAGGTCGTCATGCCTTCCCCCGCCAAAAAGTCTTGCAGTGGGCCTTTTCGGTGCGGTTGAAGGCGATCATCCGGCGCAGCAGCGTGTAATCCACGTCCCTCTCCCACGGGATGCGGAACAGCATTTTGCCCCGGCATAGCCGCCCCGGGCGATTTCCCGGGAAAATCCCTCCAAGCCCGCCCCGGAGAAACGGCCAGATGCCCGGCGGAGACGCTGATCCCGATGATGAACGTCCCATGATCTGTGAACACGGGCTGGTTCCATGCAACCCTGGGCTCCAGGCCGGAAAACGTCCGTTCCGCCCACTCCACAGCACCTCCGCCATACGGACGCGGCGCTGCGGCGCTTTCGCCTGCGCCAGATAATCTGCTAAGGTCTCCAATCCACCCGCCCCTTCACATCCAAAGAGCAGAAATAGTCTGTGCATTTCAGGAGGGATTATCACCCCTCGCCTCAAGCAGCGGCGCCCCGGGCGGCCGCTCTTCCGTCAGGACCTGCAGCCTGTTCCGGAAACGAGGGCCCCCTTCAGGTTCATTTCCTGCCCTCCTTGCCCAGGCTGATCTTGTATCCATCATAAGTGAAAAAGGGCCGCACCCGGGCGGAGGTGGACCAGGTAACTGCCTGTCTCACCGGGTACACGCTGGCGGACCTCGCCCGGCTGGAGCGGTCCAGCGTCACCTGCGCTCACTTTTTTCAACGTGCCCCCGCCATGAATCCTGACCGTGCCCTCATCACCGACAAGGTCTGCGGTGTCCGGGTATGGGACCTGCTGATACGGGATATCCGGTATCTGGGCAAGCTGGTGGACGAGCTGCCCAAGGGACCCCTATGGAGCAGATTCTCCGGAAAAACAAGTATGTCCCGGAGCTTCTGGCCTTTCAGAAACTCGGGGCTGTTTTCGCCTCGAGAGCCCTTTGCTTTGCCGCCGAGAAGGGGCAGCGTTTTCCGATGCACTGGCTGTTTCGGGCACTGTAAGAGCAGACGGGCACGCTGTGCTGCATCTCCACCCCCAGGTGCTCCCGGACAAAGTCCACGGCGGCCTGGACGGCCAGCCAGGAATCCCGTTTGCAGCACCGGGGGCCACCCACCTTGCCGATGCTGTCCAGGGCCCGGGCGGTCATCTGATTGCTCAATCCCCAGGGCTCCCGGGCCAGGGGCGTAGATGCCGTGGCGATGGCCAGGAACTGCCCCGCGCTGATCCCCGCCCCGCAGGCGCCCCAGAAGCCGCAGGCCCCGCCGGGGACAGCTTTGCCCCGGCTGTACATCTCCCGGAGAGCGCTCTCCAGGTCCAACTTGCCCCCGGCATTTTTATAGGCGGTGAGCAGCGCCGCTCCCACCATCACATGGTGCTCTGGCCCGTGCATATGGCAGAAGGACAGGTCCATCATCCGGCGGAGGATAGCGGCGGGGTCGGCGGAAGTCTCCGCCAGGCACAGGCCGAAGATGGTGTCCATGCCCTGGGTATGGCAGTCATTGCAAACATAATGGCCGTTGACGCACCGGGTCTTGCTGGATTCCTTTTTATGGCAGATGGCGCACTCCATGTCCTCGTCCCGGACCAGATATTCCAGCGGCGCCTTGCAGATCAGGCATTCTTCTGGATGCAAATCGATCACTCCTCCCTTGTCCGCAGCGCAGGAAGTCACGCGGCTGCGCAGTCCCGACGTCCCCCACAATATGCTGTGGGGAAATGTTCTTTCTCATAAATCGGCTCCCCCCGATGCGTTCATCCACACATCAGCTGTGTACTCTCTCCTGTTATTTTCTATCATACAATAGCCAAGATAACCCGCTGAATGTAAAATCCGCTTAAGGGGAGCAAACATTTTCTCCGGCTGTACATGCAGTCATTCTATCCGTTCAGCGTTTTCCGGAAGCATAGTCGCCCATATGGATGTCCACCACTCCCCTGGGCGGCTGGATCAGGGCATCCTCGTACTGGCACTTCCACTGAATCTCCCGGCTCATCCGGCCATTCTCTATGCCGTCAATCGTTTCCCCATCCCCAATGGGGTTATCATGCTCCAGTATGTACGACGCCGCATTATAGGCGTGGTTCACTACCCAGTTGGGATCCATGCTATGGAAGTGGTACTGGAGGTCCGGCAGGAACAGGGTGTTCATGCCCACTGTGTCGATGAGCATATCCTCGGTGCCCTCAATGTTGAAGAAGCGGACATTGACACCAAATCGGATGAAGCGGTCCGAGCCCTCGATCTGGTGGGAACGCACATCTTCCGCCAGCAAGAGCTTGCCGCAGTTCTGGAAATAGAACGCCTCACAGGTGGGGTACAGCTCTGCCAGGGCCTCCACGAAGTCGGCGTCCAGGTTGGCCCTCTCCAGGGCCGGAAGCGCCGCCGCCAGCATATCAGTGGCCACGACCTGATACCGGCACTCCCGAAAGATTCGCTCTCGGTCCTCCCGGCAGTCCCACATCTGGCTCATAAGGAACGCATCGAAGCCCTTGCCCTTGAATTTGTCACATCCCATCACCATCAGCTGCACCGGGCATTTGCCGTCCTGAAATTCCGCGATATGATCCAGGGCAGCAAAGCCTGCCATCTTTTTATCACGGCAGAAACACTCTACCGCGCCGATGTGCTTTTTCATCACAGCGGTCATCTCATCCTTGTCCGGCATGTCTACCGGCTCTTTGAACAGCATTTGAATGAGATAGGGGCCGCCGGGCTGGGGCCCTTTTTTGTCATCCAGGTTTTGCTGGAACACTTGATTGCTCATTTTTGTCCTCCTTATAGCAGCAGACCATGTAACAACGGGCGATCGCTACTTTGTATGCGGGGTTACTCCAAAAATCAAAAAAAGAGCCACACTAAATAGAACCAATCCGATGAAGTTGCGCTCTATCAGCAGTTTTATGGCCAAGAGAAGCAGCAGACCACAAACCAGAATAATAATACCATTCATTTCTTTTTATCCATTTTGTCAGGGAACAGCTTGAACCGAAACGCCAGTTCCTGATTAACGATTTCCTTGGGCAGCTTTCGGGGATTGGCGATTAGATACCAAGCCCGATAAGTCCGCTTTTCCATGTCCTGCTCCTGAAGGTAGATCTGATAGCCCGCTTCGTCCTCCTCCGTCCAAGTGTCATACTGCTTCTTGGCCTGGACATGGTTTCCCACGACCACGTCCAATTCCTCCACGGAGCGGCTGGCGGCCCAAGCATGGTCCACATCGCCAGCATGGGAGAAATAGAAGATTTGCATCCCCATCCACCGGCGCACCTTGCTTTCCGGCGTTCCACGCAATTCCGCCTGACGGCGGTACTCCGCCAGCTGCTCTGGTGTTCCGTATCTTTCCACCGCCTGCTCCTCCACATGAATACGCCAACTGTAATCCTCCGGCTGGGTAAAGGGGGCGCAGACCGGCTGTAACACCTCCACGGGGTCTGTCTCGAAGCGGTCGATGAAGTCGAGGTAGCGGGCTTTGATTAAGGGCAGAAAAGTGTCCAGCAACCCGGTATCCAACCGCAGGTCCTCTGTCAGCATCTGGAAGAACGAACCGCCTGTTATCGGTTCTATTTTGAAAGAGTAGAGAAAGTCATCCCCCTGCTTAATGAAGCAGCTGAATCCCACCTCCACATTTCCATGGCCGATTTCGTAGTCTATGTAGTTGTAGCGGCTCCGCTCAAACCAGATCAGGTAGGTCAGGCCGTTTTTCGTTCTCTTTTTGAAGTTGCCCTTTTTCAGACGCTTCCAGCCCTTTTCCTCCAGCCCCAGCCCGTTCCACAGGTAGTCCAGAAGCTCCTGAAATATATCTGCCGGGCGTTTTTGTTCCATAAAATCCTCCCAACCGCTTATGCTTGTTCCTCACTTTTTCCAATCACATCCGCTAATTGAGTACTGACAGTATCTATGTAGAGATGCACCCCATCCCGATCACAGTGGTACAGGTTTGAGTAGCTTGTACTCTCATTAGGGCGGATAGGGTTAGGCTCCACCACCTCGGTAGCTTCCAGCAGACCGACACCCAGTTCCGCCGCGGCAGTGAGAGCCTTTTTCAGCACGGCAAGCTGTCCGTTACTCCAAAGTCCCTCCAAATCCTCCAGCACCTTTGGGTCCTGCTCCAGATCCCGGCGAAGCTGTGTAACCTGCTTTGGAGACAGGTACACGCCGGAACAGTAGTTTTCAATGATCTGATTTTCTGCCGGATTTGGAAAAGCTGTTGGTGTCACCTGTGCCCATGGGGTGAAATACCGGGCATATTCCGGCTTTTCTTCCACCAGGAAAGAAAAGGCACTGCCTCTGGTGTAATAGTAATCCCGGAAAAAGCCCTGGATCACCGCAATATAAAAGCCGTGGCTCTTATCAAACAATTCATCCGGCTCTGTCCCCGCACCGACCCGCAGAGTATCCAGATATTTTTCCGCATAGAAGTCCTCCATTCCGTGCTGTGCGGCAAGGGCCAGCACCTTTTCCTCCTGCCCCTGCTGTACCCAGGAAAGCGGGGTAAAATACCATTCCCGCATTTCTTCCGGCGAAATCGGGTGAAAACTGACATCGTATCCCATAAAGCTCCTCCTTAATAATCCAGTAAAATGGGCACCTGCTGTTCCTCGGCAAACCGCATGGCCCGCCAGAACATGGAGAAGGCGAACTTGGCAAGGGACTGGGTATCATACTGGGTATGCTCCGGGATGTCCGCCTTGCTGTACTGTCCATCCGGGCCTACGGTTCCGTCTGCCGGGTATCCCTCCGTGTCTGCCCAATCAAGGATAGTATCCTCATCGGCCTGCCACGCCAGCTGGTTCAGCTTCTCCAGCTCCTTCCGCAGTCCGCCCACCGTGCCGATGGCGGCGGTGTCGTCGGTAGGCAGAGGTGCTTGGAAGAAGAAGGCGTCCGGCAGAGGCAGCCACCAGGTAGCCCCACGGAACAGGGACCATACCCGCTCCTGGTCCGCCGCAAGGCGGGCGACCAGGGGATGCTCCCCGAAGTTCCAGTCCTTCTCCACGGTGGGAGGCACCGGTTCCTCGTATGTATGGCAGGCGGCCGCCAGCAGCATGGCGCCGAAGGCATCCCAATCCGGCTTGTCGGTGTAGTAGGGGCTCTCGTTATTCTCCGGCCAGGGAGCGTAGGGGGGCTGGCCCGGCTGAGAAATGGCGTTCAGAATCTGATCCCGCCAGTTCTCCACCGCCGCCTGGACCTCGGCCGGGGACAGTTCCTCCTCGTTGTCAGCGGGTTCCCCGTCCGGGGTGATGCGGTTGAAGGCGTATCCGTTTTCCTCCGCCCACTGCTGAACAACGGTTTTCCAGTTGTGAGAATAGTACCGGGTCAATGTTCCGGCGTAGATATCAAGTCCCATTATGATGCCTCCTTTTTTGTCTGTACGGTCATTCTTTTGCCGGAGCGAACAGTCGGTCAATCTTCTCCAGATTGTATTCCAAGATCCAGTCATTGAATTGATGATAGAGCGGCAGTAGCAGCTCCCGTGAGCCGCCCAGTATATCCAACCCACGGTCATCGTACAGATGGTAGAGGAATGGCCCCGGCCTGGTCAGATAGACGCTGGACACAAAGCCGTTCCAGCCGCCGATGTCCCCCAGAATGATCTCCTGGAGAATCCGCTCCGGTTGAAAGCTGATTTTGCTGAGATCCCAGTAAAACTGTACTTGTGTATATGTATCCCCGTCCTCGTCCATCATGGTCGCTGTGACCTGCTCATGCGGGGCAGGAAGTGCGGCCCTCTGCTGGATGGCCGTCAGCAGGGACTCGACAGGTTTTTCTTCGGGATACCCGTCAATCCGCAGAATACCCGGCGGCGCTGGAAGGTTCCGGTAGATCATAATCGCCCGCTCCAGTGCGCCTTGAACATAGGCGGGATTTGGAGTTAGTTTCTCGGTGTTCTCGTCCGAATAGGTGCATTCCAGATAGACTGGTTCATCTCCGCCGATTTCAAACCGGATGGCGACCGGGGCATGATGGAACAGCGGATGTTCCAGCCACGCCATACCAAGATTATATAAGATGGTGTCAAAATCCTCCGCCAGCATTGCGCACCTCCACTATTTCCACTCAAAGGGCTCCTTTAAGTGGTATTTCTCCATAATTTTCTTTTCCAAAGCTTCATAGGCATCCATATTCTCTGGCTGCGCTGGAATACCCTTTTCCCACCAATAACCGTTCCCATAGCAGAAAAACATGGCCCAGTAATAAGGCCGGTCATGGCTGAATATCGCCACTCCCACGGCATCGGCCACTGGCTCTGCCAGCGGTGAGCGTTCCACTGTCTGAGAGGCTTCCTCATAGGAGATCCCCACCAGCTCCACCAGCAGGTGCTTCACCAGTTCGCAGAAGCTATACTGGTTGAAGATGACCTGACCATCCTCATCTTTGAACACAAGTCCATCTCTCACCATAGTATTTCTCTCCGTTTCTTAACCTGCATCCTTGGCATGGGCATAGTCCCGTCAAGTCATCTCATACAGCAGGGCAGCGTCGCTCTGCACCAGCTCCAGATGGGAGCGCAGCGTTTCAAGTCCGCTTTGCACCGCCTCGGTGGGCAGATCCCAGTCTGCGGCAATTTCGGCGGCCAGCTCCGGGAGGCTCTGCTCCCGCAGAGTTGCCAGCAGTTCAGACGCCAGCTCTCCCTCCAGCTGAGCGCAGTCCAGAGTGTTCTCCGTCTGGGGAGCGGGAAATCGGACATCCAGATCCAGCTCGCTCTCACACCAGTCCCAGATGGCCATGTAGACCGCGCCGGAGCAGTCACCGTTGGACAGCTCCTGCCGCCGCCCGTCTTTGAGCAGATAAAAGGATGCGATCTGTGACATGGCAGTTCCTCCTGAATGTTATTCTTTCTCCATCAGCCCTTCAGCCTGCATCCGGATCACATAGAAAGCCCGTACCCAGTCCAGTTCCTGCTCCATGGATTCCTCCAAAGCCAGCAGGCGGCGCTTCCCCAGCCTGCGGTCCAGAAGGGCGAGGATGCGGACAAGGGGATTCTTGCTGACAAGGCTTTTCTCAATGCTCTGGTTGTCAAAGATACCAAACGCCTCATAGAACGCCTTTTGGTCAAAGGTGCCCTGCTCCAGTGCATAGGCATGAGACCGGTCGATGGCCTCTTTTGCGGAGTCGCAATCTTTCAGCGTTGTAGACCGCAAATGATGAAATTTCGTCCACACATTCTCAAAATAGGTGTAGTAGTTGCTCCGCAGCACTTCCACGCCGTCCATACGAATGGCTGCCCGGCCCTCATGGTCGGCGCTTTTGCTGTAACTGGTGGCAAAATACTGGATGTGGCCCCGGAGCGCCGGACACAGATAGTCATTCTCTAATTTGTTTCGGATTCCACTCCAGGTTGACATAGCGACCGCCTCCTTTCTGATGCCGCTGAGGGCATTCCCCTTCCGTAGGATTTGCCTTTTGTGTTTGAAGTGTTATCCGTTTAATCCGCCGACTTCAATTTATCTGCGGCAGGGTTGAGGAAGGTTTTTTCAATCATGGTTCTGACCGTTCCTCCTTTCGGATCAGGATGCTTTTTCCCTCGGCGTTGATACCGTACAGGTCATCCAAATGGATGTGGAATCCATCCTCACGAAGGGTTTCCGCCATACCCAGCGCGGCTTTCGCCAATAGGAGCAGCCCCGTCCGGTTTCCTGTTAACTCCAACTCATTTCCATCGGCATGAGTGGTAAAGGAGAGGTGGGCTCCCGGTTCCACTGGAAGGATAGGCAGTTGTTCACCATTGAATTGAATGGTCAGTGTTTTAGGTTTCATCGCTTGTATTCCACCTTTTGAAAACTCCTCAATCAAAATCCATCCAGATCAGGTGTTTTCCGCAGTGGAGGCACTGGAAGAGATAGCATTGCAGATGCCCGCCATTGACAGATTCCCGGATCATTTCCTTCTGTCCCTTGTCCCACATGGGATCGTCCAGCACATCCTCCAGCGCACCCAGGGCCCGCAGTTCTCTGGCGCCCACATAGCCCAAAAAGGCGCAGTAGTCGCCGCAGTGGGCCCGCCAGTATTCCTGCTGCCAGCCGTGGTAACCGGGAGTGCGGTAGATGAGCTCTTCCAGCCGGGCCGGGTCCTCCACGCCCCCGTCCACGGAGCAATCGTCCTGGAAACTGCCGTGATACTTCCGGGCCGCCTCGCCGCTGGCGATACACTCCGGGCACAGGCACTCAATATCCTCCACAGCGAAAAAGGGGGCTGTATAGAAAATGTGGGTTGTCTGGCCGCAACAGTCGCAGGTGACGCCATCTACGGACTCCTCAAAAGCGCCGGTTTCCAGAGGGTTCGGGTGATACCGGAAGGTGGGCAGGCCCAGCTGGACCCGCCGCTCCCCCTCTTTCTGGGTTTCCTCCAGTGTTTTGGGCCTGGGGATGGCGTAGTGGTTGCCCCAGTTTTCCGCATAGTCTTTCAGCGTGCCCAGCCGCTTGAGGGTCTTTTTATCGGAGCGATTTCCAATTTGGCAGAGCAGTTCGTAGGCATCCTTCTTGAAGTCCAACAGATCATCCACATCCACCAGCACTTCCTTGGCCTGTTTGTCTTCCGACTGCTCCAGTTCCTCCTTGAAAGCGTAGAGAGCACGGACACTGTCTGGGCCTCCGTCAGTTGCGGAAAACCGCTTTTTCAGTTCGATGTAGGTTTTCTGATATTCTGTCATCGGACACACTTCCCATCAATCCCACCAGAAGTACCAGACAGTGGACTGCCGCAGGACATCCGCCAGATTGCCCACGGTGGGATCATCCTGCTCCTGATCCACGATGTCCGGGCAGAAGCCATATTGCTCCACAGCCAGCTCCACAGCTCTTTCCTTGGGGACAGGAACCGGAAGTTCAAACTCCAGCTCATCGTGGCTCATGGCGGCAGGGATGGCGCCGTACTGCTCAAACCAGTATTTTGCCACTGCCATCAGTTCCGGCGTGTTGGGGCACTCATTCCAGTTGCCAAAGGGCAGGTAGGCGAAGATCTCCCAGGGTTTTTTCACCGGGATCCTGGCCAAAATGAGGGGGTGGGTCATGTGGCTGTCCGAATCCCAGTAGCAGGAGAAACGGTCATTGTCATAGCCGCCAGCCATCTCGCCCAGAATCTCCTCCTCCCAGTCCATATCGTCATCTTCGGCCTCTGCTTTGCGCTGGCCGATCAGTTCCTCCAGAACCGCCTTGCTGTCCTTGATGGGGGCGGAGAGCATCTTCTTCCGGTACTCCGTTACCGCTTTGAGGTCAAATTCGTAGCAGTCCGCGTCATGCTCCGGGTCAGCGTTCATCACCAGACACTCCAGCAGTGTTTCGTCATCCGCCTTGATGAGCACCGGTACAAATCCCTCTTTGACACTTTCCCGTTTGGCATAGCTGTACGCCGACATGATGGGGTCATCATCTGCCATGGATGGGAAATAGGTGCACTCGCAGTCCAGATACTCCATCAAAGCATCCGCCACCTCGGAGGGCTCCAGCGTGTCTTCGTCAAAGTCCTGTCCCTGCCAGTTTTCAAAGCGTTCCCCGATCACCTTTGCCATAGCCTGATAATAATCCTCGTCAAAGGGAATGAACAGGTAGGCTTCGTCCCGGAACTCCTCGGAGTGATACCGCTCCGGGCCGAAGAAACGGAGTGCGTTATCGTCAACATCGGCAGGATAGTAGGGGCTGTCGCCCTCTCCGTAGTAATAGCCTGCAAAGGCACGGCCTTGCTGATTGAACAGCACAGAGAACAGACAGCCGTCCAGCTCATCCCGGATAAACTCCCGCAGATCCACACTGGCAGGATCAACTTTGACCTGTTTGGCCACTTCGCTGTATTCTTTTAAGAAGTCCTCGCCCATCAGGTCGTGTTCTATGCACCAGCGCAGGTAGATGGCCATGTGGTTATAGGCATTGATGGGGTCAATAGGCAGTTCCTTTTCCTCAATGCTCTCAAGGTGATCGGAAGCGTCATCCATCTCACCGTCAAAATCATCATTGGAAAGGGTGCCACGAGTGATAGCATCCTGACGGGTGGGATTTACGACAAAACTGATCCCCCTCATCCTGTTCAGCAGAGCGTCAGCGTCATGTTCCAGTTTATAGTCCAATTCATCCGCATAAAGAGGAATGACCTGATAGAAGTTGACCTCCTCGCCGCCCGGCAGAGTGCAGACCTCACTGCCGTCCTCCGTACCCTGGGGATCGATCAGGGTCGCAGTGCACAGTTTCGTGTTTTCCGCAAAGGGTTCCCGGTTCTCCACTGTATGACCATGACCCAACCAGCTGTCACAGTTGATGGGCAGACGGGCCAGGGACTTCAGCAGGCGGATGGGCCAGTACCACCGCTCGTCTTTCATGGACTCCTGATCCAGCTTCCAATCCGCAGGCAGTGCAATGGCCAGCTCCGCCCGCTCCAGCTTGTATTCCGCCAGTTCCTCCGGAACATTCATCCGGTGGGCGCCCATGCCCATAGTGACCAGCGTGTAGTAGTCCCGCTCCCGGGAGGGCGGTACCACGCAGATGTCCACATGGATGTCCGGGGAGACCAGCTCATGGAACACATTCTCGAACGGGCCGAAATACTGCTGGATGTGCCCCTCGACGGCTTCCATCTCCTCCTCGGTGTAGACCTCCGGTTCACTGGATTTCTCGTCTTGAAAGCATTCCTCGTCCGGGCAGTCATCCCCGCCGCCATTCGGGTCTTCACCGCCTCCCTCCGGTCCATCCCCGCCGGATTCCCAGGAGATTTTCAGTGTCATCTGCTCCTCCGGCAGAGAGACACCGGGACTACGGATGATGGCATGCTTATCGTCCGCAGAAAAGCCGATAGTCTCCCCATCCTTCAGCGTAACATCACACGCCAGCACATAGGAGGCAAGGCTTGCCAAAAAGTCCCGCAGCTTCTCCGGCTCGGCGTCAGCGTTCAGCACCTCCATCTCCTCCTTGCCGAACACATCCATGCCGTAGGTATAGCCGTTCAAGCCGCCCTCGCTCCGGTACAGGCCGAACCAGATCCAGTTGAAGATGGGCAGTTCGTCCTCTTTCATCATATCAGCAAAGCCCTCGTAGAAGCGGGGCTCAAACACCACGCCGCTGGTGTAGATACCGGTGGCGTATTGTTGGCGGCAGCAGGCAGCCGCCAGCTTGGCGAAGAGCTTGCCCTTCTCCAGAACCTTTTTCTCCTTGCCCAGCACCGCCACCATGATATGGGCGCGGTGCTCCCGTGCGACTTGGACGGCATCCTCCCACATGTAGTTGTTCTCTGCGTTTATTTCCGCTTCGCCGTCGGGGATGGGATAGGTCGCCAGACTGACAGCAGCGAGCATATCACCCACCTCGAACACCAGCGCATCGTCATCCTTCTCCTCACTGGCGTCGTACTCCTCCACAGAGATGTCCCATTTTTCCTTCATGTCCCGGATGAACTGGTCCTTGTCCCATTCTCCCTTGGACAGGAGAACAAAGCCGGTGAAGACACCTGTGCGGTCGGTTTCCTTCCCGTCAGCATCATCCTCCTCGAAATCGCCCTCATTTTCATCCGGATCGTAGAGGGCTTCATGCTCCAGTCCACGGACAAATTCCTCAAAGCTGTCTGCCAGATGGGTGATCTTGTAGTCGTTTTCCTGATCCACATGGACTACCGCAGGCTCTCCCTGGGGGCCGCAAGCCCGGTAGTCCAGAAAGATCATATCATGTCCGGCGCTGGGACAGTCACAGATAGCCACGCCGATGGCAGGATACGCCCACTCGTCGATCATGAACTGGGTGCCCAGCTTTCCGCAGAGGGAGCAGCTTTTTTCCCGTCCGATGCCGAACATACCGGTGATGGCCACATGGTCCTCTGCCCAGCAGGTAGGCTCATCGCAGGGATAGCAGGTATTCACCGGAATGCCGCCGTTGTGCTGCTTCATCAGCCAGATGTAGGAGGCGGGAAGTTTGTAGCCCAGTTCCTCCTCCACGCTGGCGATCAGCTCATCGGAAGGCGGATCACTGACGTACTCTTTCAGCGCATACATACTGTCGTCCCAGAAATTGGTGAGGTCGAAGCCCTCAAAGGGGGTATCACCCGGCACGAATTTGTCCTTCTTGTTCCGGCTGCTCCGGCGTTTCCGGATCTCCGCCTTGCACTCCCGGATCACCACCGGAGCGTCCTCGTCCTCCGGGTCCAGCTCCGCCCACCGCCGGGCATAGGGGATGGCCTCTTCCTCCTGACCGTGGAGATACTGATATCCGTAGGCCATCCGCATATTCCACTCCGCCTTGTCCCGGCCTTCCTCCCGGACGGACTCCAGCACCTCGATGGCTCGAAGCAGAGCCTTGTCCCCCTTGTAGTTGGGGGTTCCCTCATTGTGGTCGCCCAGAATTGCGTAGTTCTCCAGCGCCCGGGCCAGGGCGTAGGCGGTGCGGTAGTTCCGCCAGTCCTCCGGGATGGCATTCAATGCCTGAATACAGCGGGTGTACTCGTCCTCGTCGTTCCACTGCTGGATCTGTGCGAAGAATGCCTCTGCATTCTGCGGGGTATAAGGGATATAGTCCATGCCCGTCAGCGTCTCGTCCAACTCGGCGGCCTGCGCCTCACTGTCCGGCTCCTCATCGGGCGGATTTTTCAGACTCACAGTGCCCGCTTCACGGCGGAAGGTATGGAAGCTGGCCCAGGGGATGTCGCTGTCCTTGAAGAATTCCTTTGCCATCTGGAGTGCCGCCCGGATGTCCCAGGCGATGAAGTCCACATAGCCGCAGTAGAGTCCGGTGGCTCCGCCGGTGAGGGTGACCACCTCCGGGCCGTCCCCGGTGGTGAACACTTCTTCCAGTTTGTCCCGGAAGTCAAAAATCTTCTCCGTTCCTTCCTCCTCCCGCAGGGTATCCAGGGGATAGCAGAAGAAGCCCGCCGCTGCGCCGTCGGCATGGAGCTCGTCCATAAAGTCATTGTCGGCATTCAGATAGCCGTTGATGAGCGGCACACAGTTGGTGGAGCCAGCCATCACATCCAGCCGCCAGTCGGCGTCCGGGTCCTTGTTGGGTTCCATTTTGTAGCCAAGGTAGCTCTCCAGATAGGCTTCCGGATCGGTGGAAAGTTCCAAGCCCCGCTCCTTCAACGCGTCAGGAAGCTGGGACATAAGAATGGACGGCTCTGCCTTGGGCTCCTCCAGCACATCGAAGCTGTCTATGTATCTCATGTGGGGGATCTCGCCCAGCACCTGGTCGGTGAGGGTGGTGAGCATCCACCAGACCCGGCCTTCCTCCTCCCGGAGCATGGGCAGCAGCTTTTCGCAGTAGGCGGAGATGGCGAAGCTGTTTTCGCCCTGTTCCTCCAGCCAGATCTGCACATCTTCCCCGGAGATATCCCAGCCGTCGTCGGTCCGCAGGCCGATGTTTTGGCTGGGCTGGCGGCCCACCAGGATGTTCCAGTGCTCCAGCACCTCCTTGGGGGCGTGCTTCCGGAAGTAGACCAGCTCAAACAGCTTGACCTCGTCGCCCTCCGGGGTGAGGATCAGCTCATGCTTTTCGCCATTGAAGCCCATCTCGAAGGAAATCTCGTCAAAGACCAAGTTCAAAGTATCTTCCATTTGGGCCACGATCTCCGCGCCGCGGGTGTGATCCTTGTCGTCGTCCATCATCTGGCGCAGCTGGGCTTCCATTTCGGCAAAGGTTTCCCACCAGTCCACTGTCCGCTCCCGGAAGCACTGTGAAAACTGAGGCAGAGAAATGCTCTTCTTGCACCAGTCGATCAGCTCTATGGTGTCCTCGTCACCAGGGCGAGCCTCCAATGCCTTTTCAAAGTATCGCAGAGCCCGGCCCTCCTGATCCAGATAAAAGTAAGAGTAACCCATGCGGAAGTTCCAGCAGTGGTCTCCCTCGAAGTATTCCCCATGGGGGCTCAAGAGAGCGATGGCCTTTTTGAGCAGCGCACGGTTGGAAGGTGCCCCCAGATTGTTGTAGGCCCGGGCCAGCTCGCTGTCCATCTCCGGGGTGCGCTCCTGGGCTGGAATGGTCTCCAGCGCGTCAATGATCTTCTGGTACTCGCTCTTTTCATTCCACTTCTGGCACTGCCTTAAAATGTCCATATCTGGGTCCTCCTCGTCCTCATCCGTTTTCCAGTCTTTGATCTGCTGGAACACGCCATTCTCATCCCGCTCAAAGGCGCAGGGGGCGGGCGTATGTAGCAGGGGAATAATGTCGGGATCGTCGTTGCAGATGGAGTTGAGGCCGTAGATCCCGGCGTTGTTGGGGTCGTCCATGTACTCGTCGCTCTCATCACCGGCGGTAAAGCGCCAGCCGCTGTCCCAGTCGCCGTCCGGCTCCTCCCGGTAGCAGTAGCCAACCTTGCAGCCCTCCACCGTAATGCGGCTCGTGGCGATGCAGCCATTGGCTTCCTCCCAGTCTGGGAGCAGATTCTGCATGTCCTCTGCCTTTACATAGTAGTCCCGGTTGCGACCGGCGGCCTCATACAGCTCCTTCCGCAGCGCCTCTATATCCCGAGCCATCTCCCGGATCTCCTCGTCATCCATCATTTCGTGGAGATCATAGGACAGAGGATTTTGGGCAAAATCCGCCAGGGCCTTGTTCATTGCGTCATGCTCCTCTGGCGTGGCGGTGATGCGGATACGGCGGTGGGGGGTGTTATACTCGTCCAGGTCGTGGAGGTCCACGCCGCCGCTGACGCTGCACTCCAGCAGGATGGCGGCCAGATCGGTGACCACATCAATGGCGAAGTGGAAGTCCATCTCCACGCCATTGGAGTGGGTGAATTCCAGATACCCCACAGTCTGGCGGAAGTTCCAGTTCTGCTTGTCCAGCCCGATCTTGGTGAAGATCTCTCTGAGGGGGATTTCCGCTTTCTTCTGGTCTTCTAAAAAGGCCACAAGGTTCAGGCTGTCATCGGAACCTCCGATAAAGTTGCCCCAGTATTTTTTGATATACATTCGTCACGCCTCCTGTTATTCCGGCCACTCATCGCCGTCACACCGGCTGATGAAGTCATAGTGCAGGCTCTCAAAGTAATCGTTGGGAATGGATTCCCCGTCCTGACGAAGCTCCAGCCCATCCAGATCCATCATCTCATTGATATATGCCAGGGTATCGTGGATACCCGCGATATGCTCGTCCTGGAGCATCTCGGCCAGCACACCTTTCTGCTCCGGGGTCAGTGTGGCGAGAAGCTCGTTTTTCGCCTTGTTGTCCTCCGTCTTGGGAAAACCATCGCCCTTGACCCAAAGGGCGGTCATGCTGTCTTTCCGCTCCACAAGGCCGTCAATAAATGCTTGATACAGTTCCAGTTCCTTACTCATAGCAGATCCTCCATTCTCAAGCAAAAAATTGGCTCTCCCAGATGGCCTCAAATTCCGCTTTCTCTATGGCGCAGGCGCGGAACTCCTCGCCCCAGATATGGGCGTTCAATTCCTCCACGGTTGGGATCGGCGTGATCTCGATAGCGCCTTCATAAAGGTCAGGGATATTGCGGGTGCGTCCATCTGCAAAGATGTCGATGGAGCGGAGGACCAGCCGCTCATTTTCGGTATCCACTTCATAGAGGATGACCGGTGGTTCTCCCTCTGGTGCGCTCTCCCAAAAGAGCTTGATGTACTCGATCATTCCATTCTCCTCATTTGAACCAATGCCACCCCGTCATGGTGCCGGTTACCTCATCTATCTGTATTGCGATATCATCATTGCCGCGACAGCCCAGCAAGGCCGCGAGATGATCGTTTTCCATAATCAAATCATAAAACTCAACCGCTATACCTTGGAATTCCTCTGGGATCTCCAGCACAGAAAAGGAATCCACTGACTGAGCATTTTGGAAAAATTCAATGGCCGTTTTACTGCATTTTACGATAATCCCTGTTTGAGTGGTCAACTCTTTCATGCTTTCGCTGCCTCGCTCATGTTCAGATACATCCCCATCGTTTTTTCATCGGCACAGGCCGCCCGGATCATTTTGGCCAGCATCATCAGGTCGTCGATGTATTGGGAATAGACGCAGAACACATCCTCGTCGGAGTCAAAGTGAAACAGATCCTCACCACTATTGTTTTCCTCAAACTCCCGGATCACGCCCCGGACCAGCCGTTCCCAGTTTCCGCTGCTGCCGGTCAGTCCCAGCCGGCAGAATTCTTCTGTCCGGAACCCGTCACTGATCTTCAGCAGAAGGGAGATGGCATAGGGGTGGTGGGGAATGAGAAAGAATGGCGCGATCTGCTCCGGCTTCACCCAGATTTTGAAGGGCGGACGCGGATCGGGTATCCAGGGCAGCATCTCCCACTGGTCGTCCGGTCTGTTTCCGTATTGGGAAAAGTCTTTCATGTAATCCCTCGCTTCCCGGCACATCAGCAGCCCAGTTGTCCTCCGTTTACCGGGCGGAAGATCCTTCGGCCCGCCAGCAGCTCCTCCAGCTTTTTGGCCAACGCCTCCACAATGGCGTGGCAGGGATTCTCACCCCCCACGATCTCCAGCTTTTGCAGCTCGACACAGTGGAGCGTTCCATAGACGCCCAGCGTGAAGTCTGTCAAGTCAGCAATCATTTGGTAGCCCTCCATGTTGCTCACATCGGTCTGGCCCTCTTTGGCGGTCATCAGCCCAATGATCCCCACCGCCACAGTGAAAGCACCGCAGCAGGACTGCTCGGTCTGCATGCCCAAGCCCATGACAGAGAACATCTTCCGGGTCTCCTCGGACAAATTCAGATGGTAATACTCATTGCAGGCCATGAACATGGCCTCGGCGCAGGTCAGTTCCGTGCCGATGTGGTAGTGGTTGACCAGTTCATAGAGTTTCATTGTTGCCATACCATACTCCAATCGCAAAGCATTTCATTCTGCGTCACTCTGCGCAGCTCGTCCCGCACCTCCATCAGCGCAAAGCCCAGCAGGTTTTGTCCGCGCCACTTCATCGGGTCCTGGGCCTCCGGCGAACTGGCCGCGAGGCGGATGCCCCAGATGGCATCGTAGGGGCTGGCCTCCACCAGCACGCTGTCCCCGGTGGAAAGGAGAAACTCCCGCAGTTCGCGGTTCTGGCTGAATTTGTGCCAGTTGCCAAGTAGCACAATGGCGTACTTGAACTTGTCCCATACCTTCTGCTCAAAGCCCCGCACCTTGCGGCCCAGGGCCTTGATCTGCTTTTGGTCGCTGCATTTCAAAATCTGGTCCCGGATCTCTTTGTCGCCGAACAGCTCGGCCTTGGCAGCCATCATGTATTGCTCCATGCAGAGGTAGGGGGCAGCCGTCGTATAGAAGTCCTCCATCCACCACTGGCTGAGGTAGCTTTTTGTCAGCTGGCTGTCCTGGGAAGGCTGATGGCCCCAGAACAGGCACAGTTCCCGCTTTCGCCCGGCGGCAAACTCCTGCTGGAGCCACTGGCGGGTGTACTTTGGCCGGCCTTCCGGCTGCCACGCCTCCACCAGGAAGTCACCGTGTACCAGCACTTCGCCGCTGTCCTCGTCCTCCCACCAGCCCTTCCAGGTTACCGGCTCGGGAAAGAGGGCGCGGTATTCCGTCCGCTCCTCCGGGGAGAGGGTGTCCAGCCAATCGCCAAATCGGTATATGTAATCCTCCCCATAGCCCATGCGCCAGCCAATGGAGTATCGCTCGATCTCCGGGAAGGCCATCCAAGGGGGAGGCATGATTTTCTTATCTTGTAGTGCCATAGGGTTGTCCTTTCCTGTTAGAAACTGTCGAAGTTCTTCTCTCACATCCAGCGGAGCGCCGTCCAGGGATGTGATCTGTGCCAACTCTGTTTCCGTCAGATTTTTCAGGAAAATGCAGTATTCATCTGGGTGGCCCCCACAAGCTCCATTTTAGGCATCTCGATCTGCTGTGGGTCGGTGATCCGCAGACAAGGCTCTTCCGTTGCCCAAAACCGGGTCAGAGTAAAAACTTGGCCGTTGAAAATAACTTTCTGTTCCATCCTCATCCCTCCTGTAACTTCTTCAGCAGCTTCACGATCCGCTCCCGATTCTTTGCGGTTTTCATGAAGGCGGGGAGATGATCGGCCTGAGTCTTTTTCGCTCTTCCCAGCGGCTTTTCCCGCAGGTCGGCGCTGAGATAGTCGATCAGATAGGCAAGGTGCTCCCGGTTGAGTGCCCAAACCGGCTTCCCCTGGAAGGAGGCCAAAAACCACAGCTCCAGGCCGAAATAAGGTTCTCTCCCATCTCGGATTTCGCCAATGTATGAAAACGCCTCCGCTGTTTTATGAACTTCTCCCGACATGGTTGTCCCACAATAGGGACAGGCCACATGGAGAACAGAAAAGTGCTGCTTTTCCCCATCTTCAATATCCACCCGATAGTATCTGCCGCAGTTTTTGCACTGGTTATGGACATCGTAGCGGTAGATCGTCCGGTCACGGGTCTCCTGATGGCCGCAGCTCAGGCACCGGAAATAGGCGTTGTCATCATCCGCTGTCACCATACCTGCGCCGTGGCACTTGGGGCATTTCACCTGAATGCCGGAGGTCAGGGCGTTGTATGCACTGTATGTAAAGTAGGGTTCATCAACAATTCGGCTCATGCGACCGCACATTCCTTTCTCTACGACTGAACTAAAGATGCACAACGATTTCTTCCTCGTCCTTCCTGCCGAAATAGACAAGATATACCTTTGGATGTTCTTTGATATAGTCACTCAATCCGGAAATCTGTTTCTGTTCCAATGACTCGCCACAGATCGGGCAAACTTGAGTGGAGTCAATGTAGAAAAATGCATTGCCGCTAAAAATTTTCTCCGCCCGCTTTGGCATGCTGTCATTCCACCCAAAGCGGAGCTCATTTTCGGTAAGCTCCATAATCACAAGGGTTGATGACTGCGGCGCATAAACACTGCTAAGAAATATTGGCACCATATCGGTATCCGATGTAGATACAGCCTGAACAAACACATTCTTGCACTTTTTACAGCTGTACCTATGAACTACCATTAAACAAAATGTAAGTCGCCTGACTTGTTCGTTACCTTTCATGAGGTTTGTCCTCCCTTAATGGCCGTATTTGATGCCAATGCTGAACTCATTCCGGTGAAAAAGACACCTCCATAAAGACAATGCCGCATCAAAAATCATGAAGCTCATCGAACTTCGCAATCAGGGCATCTTTCTGGAGTATATCGCCTGGCAGGGCATCCAGAATACCCCGCAGGGCCATGTAAATTTCATCCCGCTCCTCAGTTTCGATAAAGCCCATCTTGTTGAAGGTCTGAGTGTAGGCTGCCACCGCATCCAGTGCCTGGGCCTGAGCGTCCTCGCCCGGCTCAGTGGCCAGCTTCATCAGCTGGGAACGGGTCTTGCGGTATTGATTGGCTGCCTTTTTCGCAGCAGAAGCAGGGATATGCTCCGCACCGTCCCAGCCTCGGAAGGGATTGTCCAGGTTTTGCGCCAGCCACTCCGGTTTCCGGGGCTTGGTGATCCGCAGATCCATTCCCGGCTTGCTTTTCCAGAGCTGCTTTGCCGCTTTTGCCGCATCTTCCGGCAGGCTGGTCATCCAGAACCAGCGAAGCTCCGGCATCTGCTCCGGGGTGGGGATGTCGTCCGCCCCGAAGCCGAACAGATCAAAGGTGGAGAGGTTCGTCAGTTCCCGGAACGCTCCCACAGCGGAGAAGTTTTGCAGGTTTCCCGGCGCGCCCCAGAGCCGCAGCTCCTTCAGATGGGGATGGACAGCAGCCAGCCCGGTCAGATCAAAGTCCTTCAGCTCGATGCCATGCAGCCCCCGTAAGTTCGGCAGTTCCGTGTGCGGGCAGTATTCCCCGATAAATTGGAGGGTCAAGCCGCTGCCATCTTCGGGGGCATGGATGGTACAGGCGTCCAGCCCCTTGTTCTGGAACAGGAGCTGCTCCGTTCCCTCACACAGCCATAGCTCCTCCAGCCCGGTCATGTCCAGCATCAGCTTTCTGATGCTGGTGCCCCGCAGATCAAGTGTCCTCTGACCGTGGTT
>ENA-UERQ01000293-UERQ01000293.1-human-gut-metagenome-genome-assembly--contig:-NODE-293-length-45113-cov-7.371214_pt1 | contig 45113 bp, 46 predicted proteins | sample MGYA00242986_ERZ507987 | MGnify/ENA primary metagenome ERZ507987 (study PRJEB26167, sample SAMN06115429) | human gut metagenome | host: Homo sapiens | place: China:Chongqing | collected 2015-04-15...
AATAGTGAGACGATAGGATAGCCTTTATATAAGCTGTCAATGAAAAAGGCGACCTTTTCCGGTTCCCATACAAATCCACGTTGAAATGAGGGGATTCTAATTTCGCCGGATAATGTTTTTTCAATAATTTTACGAATAGATAGTTCGGGCATAAAATGACTCCTTACATGAAACTTGATATCTATGTTTTAAAATACTACGATTTTCCTTAATTAACAAGAGCAATCATACATCACAATACCAGGACACTTTGGAATAACTACAACGGACAATTGGACGTAAATTACATAGGATAGAGGCTTACAAAGGGGGCCCCTCCCGTATGATATCTATTGGAGCATGTAAAGCGCATTATTGCCTGAGACTCTCCAAAAATACGATGGCTTCCTGTACCGTCGTAAAAGTTTTTCCGCACTGACACAGCCAGCGGTTGCGTTCATCCGTATCATCCAAGCTCGGGAGCCCATCATCCAGCAGCGCGGCCAATACCCGACCGCCGCGCTCAACAGCCTTAGGATATTCCGCAGCGATTTTACGGATCGCCGTTTCATCTCCCTTTTGGTAATTCGGAACGATTTCTATCAACTGATGGCGCATGCGTTCTTTGTCCTCCACAGTTGTCAAGGACGTCGGTATCATCATCTTGTAATGGAGCATCAGCCAGTATTCGATACAGGCCGTGGTCATTAGCAGCCGGACATGCACATTGGGCTTTTCACGAAGTCCACGCAGCGTCTCGATGATTTTCCATCGCTCATCCCACTTTCCGCAATCATCTGCCTCTACGTCAAAGAAAAACCAGATTTCGTCTGTGACCTCGGCATAATTGCGGTATTTTGGTTCCTTGTCAAAATCGTTTTTGGCTTTAGAAAAAAGTCCTGTTTTTGAGGGAATTTTGAGCACGGCGACATCTGCAAAATGTTCTTTCAGGAATTTTGCATAGGCTTGCTCGCTCTCTCCCTCACAGAAGACGTAGATCAGAGGCTTTTCTGGCTGAAACTTGCGCCCCCCTCGTTTCACCTGACGGCGTGGCATTTACTCCACCTCCTCGATCTCAAGCTCTGGAGTGGCGCCGTATTTTCCCATGAGATAGCCTTTCCGAACATTCTCGCTGGTGGGTGTGGCCAGTTCGCTGATGCTATAAAGGGAGGAAGTGCCATCCTTGCGGCTTTTATCCACAAAGTATAGCTGATCCTTCCGCAGCAGCTCCATATTCAGAAGTTCCGTATTATGGTTCGTAAAAATAAGCTGTGCATGATTGGGATTAGACTCAGGACTTTGGAATTTTGCGACGATATACTCCACGAGCATGGGGTGCATCTCTTTTTCCAATTCATCTACCAACAGCACACCGCCGCGGCTCAGGACCTGTTCCATATCTGGAGCAAGGGACATCAACCGGCGTGTACCGTCCGACTCATCGGCCAGCTCCAGCGAATAGAGACTTTCTTTACCAGCTCGATTGATTCCCTGGTGATAAGACGCAGCCCGGATCTCTCCCATCCGCAGTTTCTGCTCTGAATCCGGAGACGCGTCGGAAAGGGCCTGCATGAACTGCGCCAGGGCAGCCTTGATCCCCTCCGGCACGTTTTCAGGGAGGTCCTGCGGGCTGGGAAACTCCTGGTTTTTGATATCAAACTGCATATCCCGGATGCCCACATCGGCCGCCTTGGCATAGTCAGAGATGGCCTGGAGCATATTGGAATCTTCTGAATACTCCAACAGGTGCTTCGGAAAGTCAGCATACCCCCGGGAAAATCGGACGCATTCCCGGAACCAGCGCATGGCGCCGACACAGGCCTGCTCATTCATCGTGCAGGCCACCGCAAAGTAGAGCTGGTTGGCTGCCACCGCCTCCCCGATCAGTTCCCGTCTTCTTTTCAGGTTGTTTGTAGGGAAGTGGAACTCCTGGCCGGTGCGGGAGAACACCAGAGAACGTTGGCCTTTCGGCGCATGATAAAGGTATTCCTCCTCCACGCGCTCTTTGGTTGCGGCAAAACCGTAAATATACTTGATTCCTTGATCCACATAGGTAAATTCAAATCGCGTCGGTTCTGCGGCAGAGGTATCATCCAGCAAAAAGGGCCGTACAGGGATGGGGGCTTTTTCATGCTGCGTCCGCTGGGCATTCCGAATAAATTGAACCGCCAACCAGAATGCCCGAATCACATTGCTCTTGCCGCCGCCGTTCTTTCCATAGATCGCGGCAGCGGGAAGAAGATGGATTGGATGGTTTGTGGACTTTCCAGCAGGTCTATACTCGATCAGACTCTTTCGAAATGTCCCCAGGCCAGTTGCTTCCATAGAAAGGACCGCCTCGTCTCGGAACGACCGGTAGTTTGAAAACTTAAACTCTATCAGCATATACCCTTCCTCCTTGACTGTAGTATAACCACAGATAACAAGAAATACAAGCAAAAAAACGAAAATATTTAATTAATTTATTTTGATTTTATATATATGCTGGAAATCCGTCCGCTGTTGCATGTCTGTGTACATGACGAGAAAAAAATTACCACTTTTAATGGGTGAGAGAGTTTCATAAAAGTAAAAAATTGCCGGAGAAGCAATGCTCCGGCTTTTTCTATTTAAATTAAGGAGAGAATCTATGAGCCTGCATTACCTGAAGAAACCACCCTATGCCCCGGCCTTTCCTTGGGACTCGCCGGAGCAAGTCATCTGCTCCCGGTACCAGCGCTGCCGGGGTTGTCCGTACCCCAGCCACGGGTTCCTCTGCTGGGGGAGGGACCGCCGGATGGACCGTAAAGGAAATCCCCCTCCAGCGAGACCCGGCACCGGATGGGAATCCGCGCCCTATCCTCCAGCACCAGAACACCAGCAGACTCGTCCAGCTTCCGCGGTTTCCCGGTCGCCGTCACATAGGCGCCGCCCTCTTTAGCAGAACATGGCGAACTCTCCTGTTTCCGAATCTCAGACAAAGTTTTCTCTGAGCCTACATCACCTGGAGTAAAACTCGATGCCCTGGCTCACACGACAGCAGTCCGGCAGGGGACAGTAATTCTACAAGAGGCGGCGGCAGGCGATCTTGTCGGGTTCAGCAATGCAGACACCGTCTACATCCGACTTCACGTGCTTGGCCACGATGCCCATATCGATCAAGGATGAAGGGCAACGGTTGAGGGCCGCTTACGATAACGATCTAATTTCTGGTTATAGCAGCTCTCTTGTTTTTCTGACCAGGTACAGCGGAATATTGGTAATGGCTCCGTCCTTGCGGTACCCTCTCTTCGAAAAGCGGATGGCATATTTGGGGTGACGCTCAGCGATGTACCGCTTAAAGGACGGGGCGGATTTTTCCTCGCCGCCCTTTGCCTCGACAGGAATGATGTCCATCCCATGCTGCAGAAGGAAGTCGATCTCTCCGTTTTTGTCAGAATAGTATCGTGGTTCCACTGCAAATTGTCCTCGGAACTGCTGCAGGACGTAGTTCTCCGTGAGCGGCCCCTTGAATTGGTAATCAGCCTTCAGAAGAATTGCGCTGTTGTCAATGCCCGCCATGTGCTTGAGCAGGCCGGTATCAAACAAGAAGAGCTTGAATTGATCCAGCTTGTCAAAGGCGGAGAGGGGATGCTCCATTTTGGAGACGTTATAGATTCGGTTCAAGATTCCCGCCGAGACCAGCCACTCAATCGCCTTTTCAAAATCACGAGCTCTGCCGCCTTGCCGTACAGCACCGTATATGAACTTCTCATTGGACTTGGCAAGCTGGGAGACGATGCTGCGGAATACCATCAAGATCCGCCCGCTATTGACCTTGCCATTGTGCTTAGAGAAGTCGTTTTCATAGATTTCGATCAATTCTCTTTGAATTTGGGAAATTTTGGCCGGATCTTTTTCCTTCACCCAGGAGGCAACGCACTCCGGCATCCCGCCAATGATCAGGTAGTTGTTGTAGGCTTCCAGCAGGCGGTTGTGAAAAATTTCCTCGATCTGCTGATCCTTATGGATGCTCTCGTAATAGGCATAGAGTGCCTCGTCTGTGGCTTCCAGAAACTCATCAAAGGTCAGTGGATAGAGGTCCAGCAAGTTGACCATGCCCACCGGATAGGACTTCGGTTGAGCAAGCAGGCTTCCTGCTGCAATGACATGGTATTCATTGGCTTTCTCTTTGAAGTATTTAAGCGAATTCAACGCCTCCGGGCATTCCTGGATCTCGTCAAAAATGATCAGCGTCTCCCCGGGGAGAATTTTTTCTCCGGCAATGAGGGAAAGCAATTCAACAATGCGCTGCGGGTTCTTGTTGGTCTCAAAAATAGACTTCAATTCGTCTTCTTCATCAAAGTTGAAATAGACAAAGCCGCTGTAGCAGCTCTGCCCAAACTCCCGCATCAGCCAGGTCTTGCCCACTTGGCGTGCGCCGCGCATGACCAGCGGCTTGCGGTCCGCACTGTTTTTCCAGTTGATTAAATCAGAAATCGCATTACGCTTCATTGAAATCACCGCCACTGTAATTTACAAAAATTGTAACACGTTTTTCTGATGAATTCAACCAAGTATTATCACATTTTCTCAGAAAAAAGCAAGTGAAAAAGCACACTATTTCGAGTTTCTCCTAAACAAAGGGGAAATAGAACATAATCAGAGAGTCCTTCGACACCTAAAATATAAATCAAAAAGAGGATAAGGCCGTGATCCCGAAAGAGGGAGCGGCCTTTTTGGCGCCCCTTTTCGGAAACTGGGCCGGAAAGGACGACATGACAAAGTATTTTTTCAAGGATACCCCTCTGGCAGGATTGGAACAGCAGATGATGACACCGCCGAATTTCACGCCTCGCGGTGGCGGCCAGATGATCCTCTGCCGGTTCCGATACCGTCCAGAGGATGTGGACTGCAAAAACTGTACGGAATATCGTAAAAAACGTGACACCCTGCGGGTATGTCCCTGGCTGGAAGAACGGGCGGAAGCTGGCGTGGTCACATACGTTGTTCTGGCATCCGAATTCTATAAGCACTGGATGGACGGGCTGCTCGGAAATCGGATTCGAAAGGTGCTCTCAGGAAAAAAGGCGGTCACCTATTACAATGAGGGTCACGCTGCCCGCCTACAGGTCTATTCCACATACTTGGCCAGCCATTGGAAACGTGATGACGGAAATCGTCGTTTGGCTGCTATGTATCTGATGACTGCCACCGAGCCGCTCCGGCAGTGGGGCGCTCCAAATCTCTTTGACCTATGGCCAACGGCTTTACATGAATGGCGTGTGCTGCATGGACTCAGCGGACAGGAATATGCACTGTATCAGGCCGCACGGGGAATCAGCCAGAGACGGTGGACCATCACGATCCCCGAGTTATGCGATGAGGACCTTGTGGATAATCTCACATTGGCGTTGATTCTGGACGCCCTACTAATTGACCACTACGGATCTGTGGTCCTGCGACTGGGAGGAACTGGAGGTAAAACAAAATGCAAGCCATACTGAGCAACGCGCAGCACCCTGAGTATGGAGAGGTGACCATCCCATTCCCTATTGGAGAAAATGAATACGGCCGCTGCCTGGAACTGCTGGGGAAAATGGAGATTGGAAACCCAATCGAGCGGGACTGCTTTATCCGGGAAATCCAGCACGGCCCCTCCATCCTGCAGCAGTTGGTTGGATGTAACATGACAGTGGATGAATTGGACTATCTGGCCAAGCGGCTGGACAGCTTCGATGATCGGGAGACGGCAAAATTTCAGGGGGCGGCAGTCAGCTGCGGCTGCCATGGGATCGTAGAGCTCATCAACCTGACCTTTTCCTGTCAGCAGGTTACCATCATCACGGATTTTTCCGATTTGGAGGAAATCGGCCAGAATCACTATATGGATCTGAACGGCGGCACCGCCAGAGCGGAGGAACTGGAAAATCTGGATGGATATGAAACAGCGTTGCTTTTGATCGAGGGTGGAGGTGGAACAATCACGCCCTATGGCGTTGTGTATGACAATGGCATGAAGCTCTCACAGCTTTATGATGGCCGCCACTTTCCGGAGTATTTCTACGAGAGCTGCCTGGCCTCTGTGATACTCTCGCTCCCAGACCATCCTATGGAGCAAGAAACGCTGTATTTCCCATGCGCGGAGAGCAAAATCGCTCGGACCCTGCGGAGATTGGGTGCCGAACGGCCTGAACAGTGTGTGGCGATGCTGGACACTTCCGAAATCAGCGAGGCGGTCCGTGGTGTCTTCGAGGATGAGTATCCCTTGAATAAACACCTGGAAACACTGAACGCACTGACCCGATGCCTGCAAAAGTTCGATGGACAGGCGCTTGAGGACTTCCATACAGTCTTTGATACTGTTTGGCCGGAGACACCGGAGGAAATCCTGTATCTGGCAGAAGAACTTCGTGATTTTACTGTGGTGCCGGACATCAGCTCGGCGGAAGAGTATGGCTGGTTCCTGATTAAGGAGTCCAAGAATTTAGACGTTGATCCCAAATTGGAAGCGTACATCGACTATCAGAAATATGGCCAGTACCGCATCCAGGAGGAAGGCGGCCATTTTGGGGACCGGGGCTATGTAGCATATCTGGGGTCAAAGTCGGAAATCCGTTCGATCATGGACCGAAATCTGTCGGAGAGGCAAATGAATCAGAGTTTCTGGCAAAAGAGAAATCCCAGTATGAAGATGGGCGGCGAGTGATATTGAAAAGAAGATTGAAGATCTATGGCGAATGACGTACAATAGGAAGCAGAAATCATGAGCCGTTTTGGTGTTGGCAAGATGCCTGACTCTGCTGCAAACGAAGATCATCTTTTCGGAATACCTGTTTTGTTACTGTCAGAAGGATTTTGATATGGATGCACGGAACAATCTAAAGATCATACACACCGTGGACGGCGCAATCTTGCAGAACCGGTATGGCAAGGCTGTTATCAGAAGCCACGACATCGGCCTTATCAGTCTTCCGACAGGTGAGATCGTGATGGCAGATCCAACGCTGCGGTTTGAAATCGCCGATTTCAAGCGGAAGGCATTTCAGCAAAAGGTCTCTCCCGGCATATATCCTGTATTCGCATATTCCGCTCATGCAGGAGAGGACCGCACACTTGCGTTTGCAGAGATCCGTTTCACAGATCAGCCACCCGTTACCTTCACGGCAGCCAAGACCATATGTGACGCCGAGCAGTCCAGCCGCAGGAACTGTGGCTATGTCGTAAATGAGTCAACGACGGGATTGATGGACGGCCGGTTTTTCAGAGAGTCCTGTATGCGCTCTAATTCCTTTGAGTTGGATTACGAGACTGCCCTTGATGAACTTCTGGAGGAGAATCTGGAACGATGGGGCATCAACTGCGCAGCAGGGATCGCTCCGAATGGTGATTATTCAGCTGCCCTTTTTACGGTTCCGAGTGGCGTCTATTACTGGTACTGGGGAAAGGGCCAAAAAGGCGAGATCTGCTGCTTAACAGCGGACTTCTTTACGTACCTATAAGCTGTGCAAGTTCCCCCGCCGAAAAGAGTATATTGACAAAAGAGACCGCGGCTGTCGAAAGGCGCAGAGCGGTCTCTTTTCCTTGGACCATGTGACGAGTCCACGGATATTTCAGTAGACTTTTGAGGGGAGATGTGGTATTGCTTGTGTTCACAGAATGTGAGGTGAAAGAGATGAAGGATCGTAATAATCCGGCGGTAGAATATTCTGTTGCATTGAAACCCGCTTCCCAAGAGGAGGCGGGTTTGTTCTATTCAGACGAGAAACAGGACGAGGTCCTGGGGACAGTAGGACATCTTCGGATAGATTTCGGCTCAGGCGGCAAGAGCTTCTGGTCCACATGGTGGCCTCACAATTCAGACCAGTTTAATACCCCAGAGTTTAAGAGAGAACTCCAGCAAATCGTGGATACACTGCGGCGGAATGGACCGCTCCAGAGCCTGTCTGCGATGAGTTCCTACTGCTGGACGCACGGTGGAGAGATCTCGACGAATGACCGTGTCTACGGCTATATCGCGGAGACTGAGCACTACCGCTTCTGCCTGCGCTGTACCCCACGGCCTGGAGACTACCAAGGATATCTGTACTGTTATGACCTGAGAGAACAGCAGATGCGGCAGCGGGAGCGGCTGGTGGGCCGGGTGACCTATGCCAACGGTGAGCAACAAGAGTTCACAGATCCGCAGGAATATCTTCGAACCATTCAAGAAGAACTGCCTTACCGGAACACCACCGGCTTCCGGCATGAGACCCTGACGGATGACCCATCAGTGCGGGAGGCCGTGGATGATATTCTCTGGGACTTCGTCGGTGAAGAAAATCCGCGGCGCACCAATCGAGAAATAACATTCGGAGGTCTTGGTAAATGAATACAGAAATGAAATTCAAACGCCCGGAGCTGTGGAGCTGGCTTGATCAAGGAGGATGTGAAGTATGAAAATTGCAAAAGAGTGGCTGGACTTTCTACGGGAGCAATACCCTGCGGGCAGCCGCATTCAGCTCAGAGAGATAGGCAGCGACCCAGCCCCTATCCCACCTGGCTCCATGGGGACCCTGGATTACATTGACGATGCGGGACAGTTCCAGATTTCCTGGGACAAAGGCCGTAGTTTGGCGCTGGTCATTGGAGCGGACCGTTTCACGGTCCTGCCCCCGGAACCAGCCCTGTTGAAGCTCTATATGCCTTTAACTGCCGACTTCTACCCTCGGGACGAGTGGGGGGATTCCTCCGAAGAGGGAGAGCGGTGGGATGATCGGACACTCACGGAATACGAGGATCAGATTCTCGGTGCCCTCGTCAAAAACCGGATGCCGGAGGAACGGGAACGTGGCCTCATGCACTGGTACGGGGAGCAGGACAGTCTGAACGCCAAAGTCCGCTCCGCAGAATTCACGGTGGAAGTTCGGGATGGCTGTCTCTGGGGTGTAGCGGAATGTCAGGTAGTGGGTGAACTCACTTCTGGAGAGCTGACCAGGCTCAAGGACTTTATCAGCGGCCAGGCATCAGATGGCTGGGGCGAGGGCTTTGAACAGCGGGAGATCAAAGTGGATGGTGGAGAGCTGTATGTCCATCTCTGGAATTCAGATGACTGGAGCATCCAGACCGAACAGGAACAGTTTGTCCCCCAAATCGCCAAAGGGCTGCCGGAGCTGTGCTTCTCCACTTTGCAGACCACTGGCCAGCTCATCTGCATCAGGCGGGGCGAGTCCGGCTACTATCCCTCCGAATGGGAAACCGGCGATAAAGAGCGGAATGTAGAAGAGGCGGACAGGCTCAACGAGAGGATGGGGGTCACCCCCGCCCAGCGGATGGCCATGGAGATCGGTTCCATGGCGGGCTGGGATGTCCCGGGCGCTGATCCCAAGAACTATGAAATTCAGCGAAAAGAGCAGATAGGAGGGATGACTCTTGACTGAAAGAATCTTCGAAGTGGAGATCAGCAACAAGACCTCAAAGGGGTACGAGACAGCCACTGCGCTGGAGATGCCGGCTACCTGGGCAGAGTTTCACGACGCCCTGGAGAAAGCCCGGATCAAGGATGCCAGAGACTGTCATAATGAGCTGACCAAAATTGAATATCCCGGCATCCAGCGTGGGATGATCGGCGACAACGTCAACCTGTATGAATTGAACCTCCTGGCCCAGCGGCTGGCCATGCTGAGTGAGGACGACCGTATGGGCCTGGACGGCCTGCTCCAAATCGAGGGCGGACGGCACATCGGCCCCATCCCTCTGCCCCGCCTGATCAACCTGACCTACAATGCGGATATCTGCCTCTTGGCGCCCCATGTTTTCAACAATCAGCAACTTGGGGCGCTTTTGTACGAGAGCGGGATGCTGACGCAGGAGGCCATGACACTGTTGGATACCACCGAGGACGGCAGCGCATATCGAAAGGATCTGCTGGAGGTATTCGGGAAGCAGTATCAGGAAGATCACGGCGGGGTGTATACTCGCCGGGGCTATGTGGAGCCAGGTGGGGACTTCAAAGAAGTTTACAACCGCAAGGAGATCATGCCGTACTTTAACCGCACCGGTGCCCCTGTTGTGTTGGAAGTGCGGAAGGGATTCTTTAATGACCCTGCTTACGACAATGATCTGACTGCAACCCTGGATCTCCCCGCGGTGGATGACGCGATCTGGAATGCGGTAGAGACTGTGGATGCGGCGTCGATGAAAGAATGTGCTTTCCACTGCGTGGACTGTCGGATCCCATCCCTGCGAGGGTCCATCAATGATGCGATAGAGGATGAGGGAGGAATTGAACAGGTCAATGTATTTGCCCAGATGCTGTCTCAAAGGCAGCGTGTTTGGGATACCGCATCCTTTACTAAGTACAAAGCACTGTTGGATGCCAGTGGTAACCCGAACTTGGAGCAGGCAATCGAATTGGCAAAAGAATTGGACCAGTATGAACTCCGCCCTGAGATCGCAGAGCCTTGGGATTACACGGAAGTGATTTTGCGGGAGAAGTACCCGGACTTGCCGGAGGATCTGTTCCAGACGCCCCAGGCGGCCTGGATCGGGCAGAAATGGCTGGAGCAGGGTGACGCAGCCATTACGGACTATGGCCTGATCCGCCGGAAGGACGGTGGTCCTCTCCCCTGCTTCCGGCAGGAGCAGGCGCAGCAGACGCAGTTTCAGCGTGGCGGTATGGAGATGAGGTGATCGACATGGACAAAATCGAGGGAAAACCGTTTGGACAGCCCGCAAATGACATTGAGAAGCAGTGGCTTCTGGATCGGTTGAAGACCCTCTCTGCCCGGGAGGCATATCAGCTGGCCGCAATGATGCTGACGACCGGACGGCTGAGAGAAGTCTCTGGAAAAGAGGGAGATGAACTGCTGCTGGCAGTGCTGAAGCTGGATCGGAAAGAGACCACAGAGACCATCAACTGCCTGCTCTCCCTCTCAGACTATCAGGTACTCTGCCCCGCGGGAGGCTACGAAAAGCTGGGGGAATACTACCTGCGCTATGAAGCGGAGATGCCGGAGGCGGTGCTCCCCTATGCGAACCTGCAGCAGATCGGCTTCCGGTATGAAGAGCTGCACCCAGGCGTCTTCATCGGCGACTGCTTTGTGGTGCTCCCCGGCCGGGAACCGAAGCAGACCTACGATGGCACGAATCTGGACAAAGTGCAGGAGACGGACTGGAGCCTGCGGCTTCGTCTGGCGGCTCCCGCCGTGCCCAAGGGAGCCTGGGCCTGCCTGCCAGACCATGCCTTCGCAGAGCCAGATAGCCGACTGGGCGAGATCGCCTTAGCCTTACGGGAGCTGAAGGCAGAGACCATCCAAGAATGTGATTTGCTGGAGGTGCGCTGCTCTCTTCCGGGAATCACCATTCTTCAGGATGAGTACGACGACTTAAATGACCTCATCCGAGATGGCAACGATCTGGGCTTCCTGCTGGAAGAGCAAGGGCAAGGAATGCCGGACTTTATGGAAAAATTCACGGCTGCACTGGAGTATGAGAACTGCCACCGGCTCCAGGAGGCACTGGACATCGCTCAGAATCTGCATTGCTATGATTTCATGCGAGCGGACGATGTGGGAGCTTTCGGAAAGCGGGAGCTGGAGAAGCGAGGAGGGTTCAAGAACCCCCTCCTGCGGGACTGTATGGATACAGTTGGACTCGGAGAAGCCCTTCTGGAACAGCAGGGATACCGGCTCAATGTATCAGAGACCGCCTACATCCGGCGAAATGACCGGGAGTTCCAGCATCTGCGGATGCCCGCGCCGCCCAGGCATGATTGGGATATGACCATGTAAAATCAAATACGAAATATGGGCCGTTTTCCTGAAAGGGACAGCGGCCCCTTCTTTTTTTGCGCCCATTTTCGGGAAAGCGGATCCCGGAAGGGAGCGATCATGCGAAAAGAAGAACAACTGTTGGCATACCTGAAAGGTGCGTGTCCCGGCAGGCAGCATGCAGCACCAGGCAGGAGACTCAGAGACATCCTGGGCGTCAGCGAATCCAGGCTGCACGAGATGGTAAACCATCTGCGGCAGGAGGGGTATCCCATCGGCAGCGGCCGGGACGGATATTTCTATATCAGGACCTTCGGGGAGGCCCGGGAAACCGAAGAGCACCTGGCCCGGATGATCCGCGGCCTGGAAGCCGCCCGGCAGGGCCTGCTGCGCGGCATGGAGGAAAAGCTGCTTTCGGATGTGGGAGGTGGCTGCCATCGCTAGACCGTTTTTCCCGTGGCCAGGCAACAAGGTGAAGTTGGTCCCATTCATCGCCCCTATGATACCACCCCATGTGGAGACGTTTCTGGAGGTCTTCGGCGGCAGCGCCGCCCTGAGTCTGGCGCTGAAGCCGAAGAAGGGGCGGCTGGATATCTACAACGACGTGGACAACGATCTGTTCAATGTGTTCTGCTGTATCAAGGAAAATCAGCACGCCCTAGCGCGGGAGCTGAGATTCCTCCCAGTCCATGGCCGGGAACCCTTTCAGTTATACCGGAATATTGCGGCACATGAGGCGGACTACTTCAAACACATCGAGGAGGAAAAGCTGGTCCTTCAGGACCGCGCCTGCTTCACGCAGGAACAGGCGGAAGAGCTGTTGAAGGTGCTGAATGATCGGGCAAAGCTGTTTGATGTGGTTCGGGCGGCGGCGTTCCTGCTGCGTCAGTACGGTAGCTATAGCGGAACCGGGAATTCCGTGGCGGTCAAGACACTGCGTGTGGAGCCCATCATCAAGCGATTCCCTGAAGTCAGCCGACGGATTGAGAGCATCTTCCTGGAGAATCGGGACGCTCTGGAGCTGATCGGCGAGAGGGAAAATCCCAATGAGGTGGTCTATGCGGACCCGCCCTATGTGAAAGCGGAGCGAACATACCCTGCCGAATTTCCCAAGCAGAACCACACCCTGTTACGGGACCTCCTCTTGAAGTATCCGGGATATGCCATCATCTCTTACAATAACTGCCCCTTGGCCTGGGAGTTGTATCGGAAGGACTTTTTCATCTTCTCCCTGGTCCGGGAAAATCCGCTGAAAAAGGAACGTGGGGCAATTTACAAAGAACTGATCATCACCAACTACGATCCCAGGCCTCTCATGGACCAGCAGCTGGACCTGTTTGAACGTGAGATGGATGAGAAATGGGTCCTGGTCCCAGTTAACATCCCAACTCACACGCTGAAAACTCTTTAGGAGGAAGATAACCATGAAATTTACACTGCACCGTAAGCCCGACAGCAAAGCCCAGAAGATCCCCTTCCCTGCTATGCAGATCGCCGGTCTCGCAGACGCGGAGGCGTTGGTGCTCCGTGCGGAAGAGGGCTGCATTCTTCTGGCACGTGATTCGCTCTCTACTAGGGAAATTGTCAAGGTGATTGCTTTCCTGGATGAGATCGTCACGTCCATGGCGGAACAACTGGCGAAAAAAAGCGACGAGATGGCCAGCCTGCAAGAGGAAGATGATCCTCTGAATGCATTCGACGAGGATGAGATCGACACGCTGGAGGACTTTTGTATCAACTTGGAGGGCCTCCGGAGCCTCCTTGCTATGGAGGATGGCAGAGATGAATGAAGCATATCTCTACCCATATTCCGCAGAGTATGCCCGCCAACGGGGAGAAGAGTCTCTATGGCGGGCCAGTTACCTGAGCAACATGGACTGCAAGGATGCCATTCGGAAAGCCGTCTGGCAGCATTACGACGGTGCCCATCTGGACGGAGACTGTCTGGCCAAAGTTATCCAGGAGTTCGGCTATAAACGAACAGCTTGGGTGCTGGCTAACACGATACAGCAGTTGGAATGGGGTGGCCAGTACAGTTCTGAGAATAAAGAGTGGGCCAGTCGAATCTATATCCCACCAGACAAATCCCACAATCTCAACTTTGTGGTGCCAATCCGTTCCGCTGTGCTGAATGGTGTGGTAGATCAGTACCGTGCCGCGTATCAGGCTTTGGGGCTCTTCAGCCCTAATCAATGTGAGCCAGACTCTTTCGAGAAACTGGACTACGAGGGAAAGGTGCTGGTGCTTTCTCCGGATACTCTGAAAGAGTCCTGCTGGAAGCCTGAAAATCAGCTCTGGTACGCCCATGACGGCTTTGGGTGCAGCCCCACCGCCATTGGAAGATCTATCCGCTGCACCTGCCTGAATGATGAAGAAATGGCCCGCTGGAACCGGACCGACTTCACTGGTGTGCTGAAGGAAGAGTTTCTGCCAGACTGGGCAAGGGAAAAACTTCAGGAACTGAAACTGAACAAATTACAGCAGATGAGTCGCTCCGAAAAGGAGCAAGCCCTTGCCATGCGGATCAACCTTGCATGGGACAGATATGAGATGTCGCTCCAAACGCTTTCCGTCTCTGAAGTCATCGACCAGATAGCGGATGTGTCCGCAGTGTGGATGTGTCGGGATGCTCTGCTCAAGGATATGGAGCTGTATTCAGATGAACAGTTGATATTTCTACTCTCCCTGTTTGACCCGCTGGACCAGATGCGGGACCATCTGGCCCAGGAGCAGGAGGCGGATCAAATGGAACAGGTGAACGATGCGATCCGATGCCTTCAAAAAGAGCTGCAGGAGAGTCAGAAAATCAAGACGCCTGGCCAAGGCGGAATGTCCATGAAGTAACAGGAGATTGCGATGCAGTATTACATCATTGATGACCTGCGCCTCCCGCCCAAGCGTACTTTTCACAAAGGGTGGACCATGGAGCGGTTTCCATCGCTGCAGGAGGCGCTGGCCAGGTACCGTGCGCTCCCCTCCCGCCAGGCAAAGAGCCTAGGGATGACAGATGGTATCCATGTTCTGGAGCTGGCACGGCACGTCCTGATATACCCCGCGGAGACAGCATGGGAGGACGTTCAGGCGGCCAGACCGGAACTGCTGCCGCTATGGGCGGAGATACCAGAGGCGACGGCTGCGGCAGAAGACTGTATCTCCGCTTTGAACCTTCGCTATCAGCTCTCCGGGAGCGTGGTGACACCCGTCCCATCCAGAGATAGACTGCGGCGGGACCTGCGGGACAAGTATCTGTGGTTGAGTGGCGAGAGCGGACAGGAGACCGCGCTCCGCTGGGTGTATATCGTTGGCGCCGGCTGGAAACAGCCGGCCTTTTTACGCCAGTGGAAGAGGACTGGACATCCCCTGGTGCTTCGCTGTCAGGCAGATGGACTCACGGAACAGGGCGCTTATATCCTACTGGAGACACTGCCCTGGGAATACGACGTATTGATGCGCCGCACATTGGAACAGCGAGAAAGAGAGGCAGAACGTATAGAATACAGTCATGAACAGAGTTCTATGCAGCTCAATACCAGGACCTACCTGCCCAAAGCGGAGCAGAAAGTACAATCCGGCCCCAAGATAGGCGGGCTGGGAGAAATGAAACAATGGAGAGGAGAACGAAGATGAGACGAGCAATGATGCTATGCGCCGCTGTGTTGTGCCTGACGATGACACTGGCCCCCACAGCCCTGGCCGCAGGAACAGACGAGGTGGAGGTCTGCTACCCTACTGCTATCACCCAGAGTGAGGATGGCACCGAGCTGCGAAAGCTCTATGACCTGGGACCGGAGGACGATCCCACGGGCATCCCCCGGTCTGACTTTGAGCAGGATGGTTTCCACTATACTCTGACAGATCTGCTGCGGCAGGAACTGCCGGAACACGACGAGCGACAGCACACGGAAACGGTCAGCCTCCAGAGCGCCAATAAGGACATGGCCTCCATCCTGGCACTGCTGCCTCAGGAGAAGGAGTTCATCACGGAGGACGGCTATACGGGAACGCTGACCCTCCAGCTGGACACGGTACAGGTGGAAGTCTCCGGCTACGGCAGCAGCACCCGGGAGGTCTCCGCCACCAGGTCCTATCCCAACCTGGCCAACCAGGATACCGCCAATATCCCGAAAACCATTCAGGAAAATGGCCGGACTTTGACCCTCCAAGCCATCGACTGGCAGACGGACAACACAGCCACTATGGATGGCTACGCGCTGGGTGACCGCTTCACCGCTGTGGCCACCTACACCAGCAGCGCCACCAGCAGCTATGTCAAGGGCTACACGGTGACTGCGGACTACACTGGTATTGTTGGTAAAATTAATCTGGACCGGGTGCGGTATGTGGCTATTTTCGAGGGCACCCCCCTCCTGCCAGCGGAAGAGGTCCCCGCAGCTGCCTTCAATTGGGCGGTGATCCTGGCCCCCATTGCGGTGGTAGCTCTGGTGGGCGCCGCAGCCGGCGCGGCGCTGTTCATCCGCCGGCGCAGGGAGTCTGATGACAGCGGCAGTGAAGATCAGGTACAGGGATGAAGAAGAGAATCCATAAGCAAAAGTCGAGGAGGAGCGTATATGAAACGAGCCATTACAAGCCTTGCGGCCCTTTGTCTGGCCGCCTGTCTGTCGCTCCCTGCCGGAGCGTTGGATTATACCATCGCCGCGCCGGGCGATCCGGAGTACGGAGATCCCACTTCCATCGAACCCGTCATCACAGCAGACGGCGGCGCGGCCAAAAATGAGGATCGCAACAAAAACTCTGCCCTGATCCCGCCAGTGTTTGGCAGTCCCAGCGCCTATGCGCCGAATACGGGAGCGTACCTGACGCCCAACCTGGCGTTGGGAAGACAGGCAGTCACCGGGGCAGTTATCAACGGCGGCTCCGCTGTAGTGGTGACGCCAGGAACCCCCGTCTCTACCGGCAGCAGCTCCACAACATCCTCATCCACTGTCTTCACGGAAGTAACCAGTGATCTCTACTACAGCGGCGGATATCTGGCGACCCTCAAGATCCCAGCTGTCGACCTGAACGTCAAGGTGTACCAGGGCACGGGCAGCAAAACTCTGGCCCGCGGGGTGGGGCACTTTGAGGAAACCAGCATCTGGAACGGCAACATAGCCCTGGCGGCCCACAATAGGGGTACCAACGACTACTTCGGTGAGATCCATACCCTGGATATCGGAGACCGAATCACACTGGCCACCAAACTGGGGACCCGGACCTACAAGGTGGTCTCCGTGGAGAAGATCAGCGAGACAGACCGGAGCGATCTAGCGCCTTCCACGGAGAACCGCCTGACGCTGTATACCTGCGTCCGGGATCAGCGCGCTTACCGCTGGTGCGTCCAGGCCGTGGAGGTGTGATGGGCAAACTGCTGTATGATCGTGCGATTCCTTCTGCGATTTGGTCAATAGCTTTCCACATTCTCTTGTCGTATCATGGTGCCACAGGCGGGAGGAACTGCCCATGACAGTGGAAGAGTTCCTCGAAATCCATCCGGATGAGGATGTGGACCTGCAGGTGCCGGAGGGCCGTGTCCTGCTGGATCACGGACAGGTCCAGCGCCTGCTGGGAGGCCGACCGGTGATCGTCTGCAAGACCGGCGTACAGGACGCCCAATATATGCAGGCGGAGGATCTGCTGAACCAGGTGGTCTATCTGACCCATCAGACCCGCAGTCTGTGGCGGGTATCCGCGGCCCATGATCCGAAGTTGCAAAAACCGGTACGCTATTGGCCAAAGCTGAAGAGGGGGATATCGCTATGAACAACAGAGGAAAGAAGATGGGACTGCTGCTCACCGGCATGGCATTGGGTGCGACGTTCTGCGGCGGCGCTGCGGCAGCGGGTATCGTTGCGGTGCCCACCAGGCAGCCCATCTATGTGGATGGACAGCAGGTGAAGATGGAGGCATACAACATCAATGGGTCCAACTATGTGAAGCTGCGGGACGCCGGCAGGCAGGTGGGATTCAACGTCTATTGGGACAACGGCGTCCAGGTGGACACGGGCGCCCCCTACACCGGCGTGGCGCCGACACGCGATGAGCAATCGGTACCTGCCTCGGATATCTCATCCATGCGGCAGGAAATCGTTGATAGAACCAACCAGCTCCGTCAGGAGGTTGGCCTAGCGGACTTGGAAACCGACGTCATGCTGACACAGGCGGCCCAGGTCCGAGCTGATGAAATGGCTGCCACCGGCACCTACTCCCACATCCGGCCTGATGGCTCTGACCGGTCAACCGTCAGCAACTGTCCCTATACCGCAGAGAACATTCACAGGATCGCGGACCGCCGGCTGGCGGAGTTGGGCAAAGGACTGGCGGAAGTGGTTGTGGATGACTGGGCGGCATCCAGCGGACATCTGAAGAACATTCTCAATGATGGGCTGTCCGAGATTGGCGTGGGCCTTGCCCGAGGTATGAATGCCGCTGGAGAAGATTGCTGGTACTGCGTTCAGATATTCGCTTATGAAGGGTATCACGTCACTTGGGTGGACAACCCTGTAGAATAAAACAGAAAGCAGGCAGCCGCCTGCTTTTTGTTCGATCAATCTTTGCAGAACCTCCTGGCACCGCAGTTGTAGAGGATCGCCATACGGGGCTCCAGGACCGGCAATTCTGTTTCGCCGTCCTCTTCCTGCAGATACCACTTCTCTCCGTCCGTGGAGAGGACCTTGGTGAGGTCCTTGAGCGGATAGGCATTCATTTGGATACTGCCTCGATCCCACTGGGAGAGAATGTACGGAACATCCACATCAGAAGGTGAGTCGATGATGGCCAGCTTCAGCTCCTGGATGTACGCCCCGCCAAAGACCTGGTCGATCTGCGCATTCTCAAAGCCGCTGTCGGAGAAAGCCTTTACGGCATCCACAAGATCCGTGTTGTTCCAGATTGGAGCCACCACATAGCTCTTCGTCAAATCTACCCGCACGGTCCCCTTGGAGGGGATCTCAGACAGTGGGATCAAATCGTCCAAGGAAAACGGAGCTGTTCTGGTCTTTGGCAGGAAAATCCTGGCGGCGCTGTCCGCGGCCATGCTGGAGGCCAGAGCACGGATGGCCCAGTCCAGATAGACATTGAAATCCCGCCCGGTCTCGTGGCAGCAGTGCAAAGCCTGATTTAAGAATTTGGAAAATGCCTCATAGTCCGTCAGGGCCATAGGTGGCAGCGGGCTTTCATACAGTTCCTTCATGGGGTTGAGCGAAAACATGGCAGTTCCTTTCTTTCCTCTCTCATCGCAAAAATCGACATTATTCTAGCATATCACAGCTCAAAATACAACGACCAGTCTGTGCTGCTTGCATAGGCAATGGCAGGCCGTCCTATATGGACGGCCTGCTTTTTTGTGCCCTTTTACACTCGAAATCCAAATAAAAGGCCGTGAAAGGAGGACACCGAAGCGGCCTTTCGAGTGGGCTGTCCCACCTTTCACGGTCAGAAAGGGTTTTATGAAAAAGAGAATCGTCACATTGCTTCTGACTCTGCTGACAGTGCTCTCGCTCCTGCCAACGGTGGCGATGGCGGCAGAATCCACTGGCGTGGGGATTACGCCGGTGACGGCCCCCAACCTCTGGACCACCCGGCTCAACTCCCAGGGGCAGACCTATTCCTACCGCCCGCCCACGGCGGCGGGGCGGCAGCTCTACTGCATGGACCTGGGCTACTCTTACCGTTCTGGCACGGAGTCGTTTCTCCAGTCCTACATGTACCGCTCCGCCACCGGAGCGGATGCGGACGCCCTGTGGAATGACGCTGTTGCCGAGACCGGCCTGGGCGAGATGGACGCCATCACCAAAGAGAACGTCAAATGGATGATGAGCTACATTACGGACTACACCGGTGAAATCCCCGGCAGCCTGTTCATGGCGCTTCAGACCTACATCTGGGACAATCAGAGCGATAAGAGTGCGGGCGGCGATCCCAGCGGCGACATCGACGCTGGCGGCTTCGCCAACGCTGATACCTACGACCAATATGTAGAGTATTACAACTGGCTGCTGGGCCAGAAGGCCAATGAGGATGCCGAATTCCAGCGGCAGATCGAGGAATACGCCGCCCAGGGCATCCACGCCTCCATCGTGGAGGACGAGAGTTCCAAGTGGGCGGTGCTGGCCACCTCCAGTGTCTCCGGGCGGCAGTCCTTCTTCGCCTACCACAGCGGCCGTAAGGTTATCGCAGATGATGAACCGCAGGATGACGATGATCCTCCTCCCGCTGGCGATGGCGACATCACCTTCCAGAAGGTCATCGCCGGTACCGACAAGGGCCTGGACGGGGCCGTCTATAACATCTACCTGGACGGCCAAATCGTTGGCAGCGATGTGACCTCCGGAGGGGGATACATCGAGGTCCACGATGTCACCGAGGGCCTGTGGTCCTTTGTAGAGCAGGAGGCCCCGGTGGGCTATGCCTTGGACCCGACGCCCCACAGCGTCTACGTCAGCGTTACCGACGGCGATAAGCAGTACACCGTCACCGTTGGAGACGAGGAGTTGCCCGGCATCAAGGTCATCAAGACCTCGGCTGTCGATGGCTCTCCCGTGGAAAACGCCGTCTATTCTATCGAGGGCGTCACTTGCGCCTTCAGCACCTCCGTCTCCACCGGACCGGATGGGAGCGCCCTGGTGGAGGGCCTCCCCGCCGGCGTTTATATCGTCCGTGAGGAGTCCGTTCCGGAGCCGTTCGTGCGGACTGCCAGCGAGCAGACCATCGCCCTCCGGCCCGGCAAAATCAGCGAGGCACGGTTTGAGGATTACACCCGGCCCGGATTGGAGATCGTCAAGCGGAATATTGCCGACAGATCTCCCATTGAGGGAGTCACCTACCAGGTCCGGCAGATCGACGGAGATTTCCTGGACACCGTAGAGACCGATTCCAGCGGCAAAGCATTTCTCGAAGTGGACCCCGGCAGCTACGAAATTTCGGAGGTCAACGTACCGTCCAACGTCATTATCAGCGAGATTCCCCAGACCATTTTCCTGGAGCCGGGCGTCACCCGGACGGTGCGCTTCTTTAACGCAGTCAAACCATCGCTCACAGTTATCAAACGCAATTCCATCACAAAAGATCCACTTGAGAACGCCAAGTTCCATATCTATTATGCCAGCGACAACACGGAAACCGGCGAGATCAATGACCTGGGGACGTACTACACGGACTCCTCGGGGCGCATCGTGCTCACCAATGTCAACAGGGGCTGGTACAAGGTCGTCGAGGAGGAGAGTCCGACAGGATTCTCCATCCAGGATGACGGCGTCTATGAGTTCTACCTGGAGGCCGGCGTCAGCCGTGAGTTGGTCGTGGACAACACGCCTCTCAGTGCGCTTGTTGTCTACAAATACGATAGTGCGACGAAGCTGCCGCTGGAGGGCGCACAATTCGAGCTGCGTTACCTCAGCGGCGAGACCTCCGGCACAGAGGGGACGGTCATTGGCGAATATGTGACCTCGAAAAATGGCTCCTTCACGGTCACGGGGCTAAAAGAGGGCACCTATATCTGTCAGGAACTGGAAAGCCCGGACGGCCACCTCATCGACTCGGAACCCCAGACTGTCTATATCTCTGGCAAAGAGCAGGATGTGGTCACCCTGCGGTTCGGCAACGCGCCGTTGGGGTCTTTGCTTATTACGAAGGTCTCGGATGATGAGAAACGGGAGCCGCTCTCTGACGTCGAGTTCCTGCTGACGGACAGCAGCGGAAACTTCATCGGCACCAACAACGGCCGGTATGTGACCAACAGCGCGGGCGAGATTCTGGTGGAGGGCCTCACCCCTGGAACCACAGTGGTTGCGCGGGAGGTACGGGCCAAGCCTGGCTACCTGCTGGACGACAGCCCCCAGTACGCCCTAATCCGCAGCGGCGAAACCGTTGGCCTCGAATTTAGAAATGCTCCCGCAGGCAATCTGGTCATCGTCAAGCGGAGCAGCTCCGGCACCCATGAGCCGCTGGAGGGTGTGGAGTTCAAGATCACCTATGCGGATGGGTCCTATGTCCCGGATGAAAACGGCCAGCTCTCCTCCAACGACCTCTACTATACGGACCGGGAGGGCAAGATTACCATTTCCGGGGTGGTGGGCACCGTCGTGGTAACGGAAACGGCCTCGATTCCAGGCTATACCATCGACGAGGCCACCCGGACCCAGACGGTTGTGGTCCACCCCAATGACACCCAGACGCTGTATGTGTACAATGAGCCAGAGACGACCCTCGTCCTGGAAAAGTTCATCAAAGGCACAGACAACGAGCCGCTGGCCGGAGTGGAGTTCCTGGTCACCGACTCCAGCGGCGCCGTCGTTGGACCCAACAACGGCGTCTACATCACCGGGGAGGATGGCCGTGCGGTCATCACCGGCCTCACCCCCGGCACCACCATCACCACAAGGGAGACCCGGACCGTAGATGGATTCGTCCTGGACGGCAGCCCCCAGAGTATTCTCATCCAGGAAGGTCAGGTCCAGACTTTAACTTTCTGGAATTCCAGAGAGGGCGGCGTGGAGATCGTCAAGGTCAGCTCCGCCGACAAGACGGAGCGCCTCTCTGACGCTGTTTTTGAAATCCGCAGGGCATCAGATGACGCCCTAATGGACACCGTCACCACCGGGGACACCGGAACTGTCTTTGCCCCGCTTGATGAGGGCGATTATTATGCTCTGGAACTGGAAAGCCCCTCCGGATTCAAGCTGGACTCTACCCGGCACTATTTCACCGTCAAGGATGGCGAGGTCACCCAGGAGGTCATTGAAAATGAGGCCGTCTCCGGCATTCTGCTCCATAAGGTGGACAGCGCCACTGGGGATGGAATTTATGGCGTCACCTTCTTGCTCTACGATGATACCAACACCCCCATTGGCCAGTACACCTCGGATGACCGAGGCTATGTTTACATTGAGGGGTTGGAGAGTGGCCGCTTTTATTTGCGTGAATTGGAAAACGAAGGTTATATCGTAGACACGGAGAAAAAGACCGTCTATGTAAAGTCTGGGGAGACCACGGAGATCACCTGGAAGAATACCCCCATCACCGGTCAGATTCAGATCACGAAAACCTCGGCAGACTATAACAGTATGAATGGCTGGCCCGCCGGGACGCCCATCCCCAACACGGAGTTCGAGATTTATAACGCCCGGACCGGCAAGCTGGTAGATACCATCCGCACGGACAAAAATGGTGTCGCCGTCTCCAAGCCCTTGCCTTTGGCGCGCTACGAAGTGATCGAATCCAAAGCCGCGGATTTCTATGGCCTGGACAAGACTCCCATCGAGGTGGAGATCGAGTACGCCGGGCAGATCGTGAAAGCCGCCATGACCAACAAGAGCCTCTACACCAACGTCTCCATCAAGAAGACCGGCTATGTGGAGGTCATGCCCGGCCAGACCCTACGCTACGACTTCACCGACATCGCCAACAACTCCACCACATCCCTCGAGTCTTTCTACTGGAGGGAGCGCCTGCCTGCTTTCGCGCACTTGCAGAAAATCGTCACCGGCACCTGGAACGTCCCCGGCAGCTACAAGATCGTCTATAAGACCACGCTCAGCGGAGATACCTACCGGGTCCTGGCGGACAATCTCAGCACCCAGCAGAACTATGTGCTGGATGCCTCGCCAGCGGCCCTGGGCCTCGCCTCCGGGGAGAAGGCAACGGAGTTCATGGTGGTGTTCGGGATCGTGCCGGCCAACTTCCGGCAGGTGGAGGCGCCCGTGGTGTACTGCACCGCCAGCCAGTGGCTCACCGGCGGCAGCCAGATCGTCAACCAGACAGATGTGGGCGGCATCCACGATGGGCAGTGGATCATGGCCACCTCCCGGTGGGCGACCAAGGTCTATAAGCCTGCTGAACCCCTGCCCAGAACCGGATATTGAGAAGCATCAGAAACTGGAGAGCCGCCCCGATTTGGGTCGGCTCTCCCATTTTCGATAGGAGGAACAACGATGAACCGTAAGAGATTCCTGCCTATGCTGACAGCATTCTACCTGCTGGCGGCTCTGTTCTGCACCCCAGCCCTGGCGGTCGGCAGTGTGGCGGATGCGGTGGAACAGACTTGGGGCGACGCCTCAGAGCAGATCAAGGCTGTAGTGGACAGCGTAGTGTTTCCGGCGTTGAGCATGGTGCTGGCCATTGCGTTTTTTGTGAAGCTGGCGCTGACGTACTTTGAATATCGGAAGCACGGACAGTTTGAGTGGAGTGCGACACGTTCCTAACTGAAAAGGTTAGGCACTAAACTATGAACGTGTAAATGTTCAGTTTAGGAGAACTGATATTCCGACAGGTGGAATGATGGGGTAACGCCCTGAAACGCCTGCCTTGATACTCCGACGTGCAAAACGGCGTGTAATAGCTGTGCTGTACGAAGCTCGGTGAAGTCGGCAGAGAGCAACCGTAAGCAGATGAGATATCTTATCCGCACGAAAGCTGTTCAGAGGTGGACGGTGTTGCCTATATGCCGAAGGTCAATAAATTGCCTATGGTGAGTATGTGAGAATTGGCTCACAGACGAACACCCGATATAAAAAGTCTAAACGAATGGTGCATAGAAATGTGCATACGCCAGAAATGGCGGGTATGTGAGGTAAAGTAAAATGCCATTTATGAAATACCTTATGCCGTTACAGGCGGCATCCAGCATACAGGCTTAGAGGGACACCTAAGGGCGATATGAAATGATAGGAATATCGGAACGTGGGAAGGTTGGAACGTGGAGCGGATTACAACGCTATGAGGCGTTTGTGGGGAAAGCGGTATCTAAAACCGTATAACCTACATTTATCCAACTGAAAGTAGAGCCGTGGTACCGATGAAGCGGTGATAATAAGCCGTGGAGGGACGGGCTCAAGTCGTTAAGGAATAAAACAAGTAAACACACAATCTCAAAGGTTCGAGTATGACTAAGAAAAGCAAAATCCCCCGAAAGTGAGGATAATGCTGACTTTGACAAGAGCAAAACCGACAAAGCGGTCTGTCCTGCGCAATGCGGAATACTACGATTTTCAAGATGTACTGGACAAGCTGTATGCGGACAGTGAAAAGGGCTACCAGTTCAAAAATCTAATGGAGCTGATTTACAGTCCCGAAAACATTATGCTTGCCTACCGCAACATCAAGAAAAACAGTGGAAGCAAAACCGCAGGAGTAGACAAAAAGACGATTATTCATTTACAGCAATGGGAAAGCCCACGGCTTGTAGCGTACGTTCAGAAAAGACTGAGTAACTATCTTCCGCAACCAGTACGCCGTGTAGAAATACCAAAGGGCAATGGCAAAACAAGACCGCTCGGTATACCGACCATTATGGATAGGCTGATACAGCAATGTATTTTGCAAATCCTTGAACCTATTTGTGAGGCAAAATTCTTTAAGCGAAGCAACGGTTTTCGCCCCAATCGAAGTGCGGAACACGCAATTTCACAATCGTACAAATTTATTCAGGGGCAAAACCTGCACTTTGTAGTGGATATCGACATCAAAGGATTTTTCGATAATGTCAGCCACGGAAAGCTGCTGAAACAAATGTGGACGTTGGGTATCAGGGACAAAAAGCTATTGTCCATCCTATCCGCTATGTTGAAAGCAGAAATTGCGGAAATAGGTTTTCCCGATAAAGGTACGCCACAGGGAGGAATTATTTCCCCCCTACTCTCCAACATCGTCCTCAATGAATTGGACTGGTGGGTGGCAAGCCAATGGGAAACCCTGCCCACACGCACGCCTTACAAATGCAGGGAGCTGAAAAACGGTACGCTGGACAAGAGCAATGTCTATGCGGAACTTAGAAAAACTGGTCTCAAGGAATGCTATATCGTGCGATATGCCGATGATTTCAAGATATTTTGCCGATACCGAAGCGACGCCCAAAAGATTTTTGCGGCAGTAAAACAATGGCTGCATGATAGATTGGGCCTCGAAATCAGCCCGGAAAAATCGAAAATTGTCAATCTCAAAAGGCAGTATTCGGAGTTTCTGGGTTTCAAAATGAAAGCGGTTAAAAAGGGCAAGAAATCAAACGGTCAGAGCAAGTACGTTGTGCAGTCCCATATTTCGGATAAGGCAAAGGACAAAATCAAGCAAAAGGCAGTCAAGGCTGTAAATGAGTTGAAACAGATAGACGCAAAAGGCAATACCATTCTGAGATACAACGCATTGGTCATAGGCTGGCACAATTACTATCAGTTTGCCACGCACGTCAGTCGTGACTTCAGTGAGATTGCTTTCTTAGTCAAATCGTCTTCCAAAGGCAAACTCGAACAACAGATGAAGAAGAAAACCGCGAAACCAATCGCCAGTCCAGTTTACATCAAATACAGCAAAAGCAAGGAAATACGGTTTATTGGAGATACTCCCATACTGCCAATCGCCTATGTGCGGCACAAAAATCCCATTGATAAAAAGCGCAGCATTAACAGCTACACAGCGCAGGGACGAGCTGAAATACACAAAAAGCTATCCTGTATAAACATGGGTATTCTCCATTACCTCATGCGGAACCCAGTTCGTGATATGAGTGTTGAATACAACGATAACAGGCTGTCCCTGTACTGTTCACAGCAAGGAAAATGTGCTGTAACAGGTATGCCTTTAGAAATCGGCAGGATACATTGCCACCACAGAACAGCGAAACACCTTGGCGGCAACGACAGCTATACGAACCTGATATTGGTTGATATTGATGTGCATACGCTCATTCATGCGACGAAAGAGGAGACCATTCAAAAACTTCTTGCCTTGCTTCAACTGGACAAAAAGCAACTCACCAAAATAAATAGGTTGCGGAATCTTCTGAACCTCAACGAAATTTTACAGTAACGGTTAAAAGCTAATTGTAAATTGTGTGAATTACTTTATAAACCTTAACGATGGAACGCCGTATGAGGGGAAACTCTCACGTACGGTGTGGAGTGGGGGAAAATCCTGCGATAACATCAAGGGATTACCTATCACTATCGGGCCCGGCCATCCTGTTCGTCTGCCTGATCTTCGTCCTGCTGGCCCCCAACTACATCTGGGGCATTATCGGAGGATAAGGAGAATGGTAATGCAGAGAGAGGAATTTTCGGAGAGGGCCCAGATACAGAAGATGGATACGAACCAGGGAGAGCGGGCACGCCTGGAAAATAGGAGGCGGTTTGCAGGGGAACTGGCGGAGGGGGCCCTTCAGTTTTTCGCCCTGGAACAAACCCTTGGCGGCCAGGCGGGAGGCTTTGGAGCGTGGCTGCAAGCCACATACGAGTTGAATGAAGATTTTGAAGAGCCCTATTCAAAAGTAGTGGATGACATCTGTCAGGCATTTCGGGAGGTGGAGCGCTGCCATGGGACAGCAATCGCCCAACATTTATATGACGTCCACTCTGTCATCCTTCCGACGGAGATTCAGAACGCTGCCGATTACCTGGCTCTTGGCGGGCAGCCGGAGGATCTCCCAGCGTTGGCAAGGAGCGGCATTTTTCTGGAGCATCTGGACCCAGATGCCATCACCAGGGCTATCGACTACATGGAGTCTGCCGGAGAGGCATCCGGCGCCTATCAGGCCGCAAAAGTTGAGACACAGGATAAGACCTGGGATTCCGGACAGAAGTTCCAGCAGACCATGGGGAGGTAACTTGGGTTACCGGAATGCCGCGGCTCGGGAATCATGAAAATCAGATTGCTTAATGTCCTACCGCAGGGTATAATAAATTCAGCGAGGAGGTGCTGAGGATGACGGTTAAAGTGAAAGAGGAATTGTCCCATATCTGCCAAATCATTGCGGAAACAGTGGATGCTGAAAAAATATACCTGTTTGGCTCCTATGCCTACGGCACCCCGAGTCGGGATAGTGACTATGATCTGTGTGTTCTCGTCTCTGATATGGCATTGCGTCCTGCAGACGCGGTCAAACGAATTCGCCGCGCCCTGTTCATGGTCCAGGACACGCCGCTGGATGTGATCGTGTATCATACCGGAGTCTTTCGGCAGAGGCAAGCACAGCCCTCCCTGGAACGAAAAATTGCGAGAGAGGGGGTGGTCCTGTATGAACGGCCAAGAGACATGGAGCAGCGAATGGCTTGACTTGGCGGAAATGGACCTTGGCGCTGCGGAATACTTGCTTGGGATGCGTCCAGTACCTGTGGAGATCATCTGCTATCACTGCGAACAGGCAGCTGAGAAAATGCTGAAAGGAACACTGGCGCAATTTGGCATGGAACCGCCCAAGACACATGATTTGATTCAGCTCTGCAAGCTCTGTATGGAGCGGGACCCGCAGTTTGAGCAGTTGGCAGACGCCTGCGTGGAACTGACCCCCTATGGTGTACAGGTGCGGTATCCGTCCCATATGGAGCTGGATGAGTCTGACATGAACTGCGCACTGCGGGAATGCAGGAAGATCCGCGAATTCGTTTTACAGAGACTGGATCCACATATCTCACAAGACATTAAAGCGGTAACAGAAGCAAAACAGAAGTTTGAGCAACACATGGGATAATACAAAGGCAGCAATTCCTGATGGGTTTCAGAAGCGGACACAGAAACTGTGTCCGCTTTTGTTTTTTCAACCCCAATTCTAGATGCGCCGCTTGTGCTGTGCTTCACTTTTGGTGCAGATTATTTGTATATAGAACGGAGGAATTTTTTTCATTGTTTATCTGGGACTTTGTAGCGTCTACGGTCATGGATGATCTCATCGACTGGTTCTATGGCCAACTGGTGGGCTTTTTGGGGAATTTCTTTGCCCAAATGGGTAATATGGGCGTGGAACTGTTTGACCTGGAATGGGTGCAGGCTGTGATTTTGTTTTTCTCCAAACTAGCTTGGGCTCTGTTCGCTGTGAGCCTAGTGGTACGAGCATTCGAGTGCGGCATTGAGTACGCCAGCGGCCGGGCCAATCTACAGCAAACAGCTCTGGACATGATCAAGGGCTTCTTTGCCGTGTCCCTGTTCACCACGGTTCCCGTCCGGCTGTACGCCCTGTCAGTATCCCTCCAAGGAACTCTTTCTGTAGGACTGACCGGTTCGGACACCACCATCGGAGAGGTAGGGCAGCAGATCATTACGGACCTCAGTGAAATCGACTCCCTGGCGGACATGATCGACAACAGCTACTTCGGCCTTGGTGTCATCACCAGCCCCCTCATGATCCTGTTCTGCGTCATCCTTATGGCTTACGCGGTGATTAAGGTGTTCTTCGCCAACCTGAAGCGGGGCGGTATCCTGTTGATTCAGATCGCCGTGGGAAGTCTCTATATGTTCTCTATTCCGCGAGGATACATCGACAGCTTCGTCCAGTGGATGAAGCAGGTCATCGGCCTGTGCCTGACAGCCTTCCTCCAATCTACTATCCTGGTGGCGGGACTTATGGTGTTCAAGGACCATGCCCTGCTGGGACTGGGGCTTATGCTCTCCGCAGGAGAGGTCCCCAGGATCGCCGGAACCTTTGGGCTGGACACCACCACCCGGGCGAATATCATGAGCGCGGTCTACACCGCCCAGGCGGCAATCAACACCACCAGGACGATTGCTGGGACAGTGCTAAAATAGGAATAGGCGGTTATAACTGATTGAAAACGAGCGTAGACAGATGTATCTCATCGAGAAGGAATTTTTTATGGACTATGGAATATAGGTTGAATTTATCCTACTTTTTAGATATACTAAAAAGCAGGAGGTGAATACCATGCTGATCAACACGGAGCAGATGATTTCCATGAGTGAAGCAAATCAGAATTTTTCCAAGGTTGCCCGAATGGTAGATCAGGAGGGGCAAGCGATCATCCTTAAAAATAACGTTCCCCGTTATTTGGTGATTGAATTTTCACAGGCAGAACAGGAGCAGACTGCATCCGATGAAGACGTCCGCGAGATATCCCGGCGGCTGATTGCAAGAAATCATGCGGCCTATGAGGAGTTAGCTAAATGATTCGGCTGAATATGCAGCAGGTATTGCTGCTCCACGAAGAGCTAATCCAAGAGACTGGAGGCATCCATGGGTTTCGAGATGAGAACCTGCTTGAGACTGCCCTTACAGCTCCCTTCCAGACCTTCAACGATCAGCCGCTGTATCCGTCGCTCCAACAGAAAGCAGTACGGCTTTGCTATGGCATTGTGATGAATCATCCCTTCCTAGACGGTAATAAGCGAATAGGTGCTCATGTCATGTTAAAATAATTTAAAAAGGGGCATTCCTGATGGAAAATATGCTTGATAAAGCTCTTAAAGTCGCAAGATCTGATACTGTAAAGGCCTCTGGAAAGACCTTGTTTAAAGATATAATTGGAATATTGATGTATGACCCTAATGCAGCATGGTCTATGCTAGAAGATGTAAAAAAGCTGTCATCCACGATTAGAGACGGAATTTTTTTTGAATGCCTTGAAACATATATTTTATATTCCTATAGGTATAATGAAGAAACAAATCAATTTGAATCGGAAAATTTGCAGTCACTTGCAGAGGCTTTAGCTGATGCAAGTCCTAATACAGAGGCCAATTACGAAGGCCGACCAGATAAGTTGAACGAGTATGCTAAGCGACTTATTAAATTGATTGATGATTGCGGTACCAAACAAAAAGCACGCTACATAGCTTCCTTAACGAGGGCTTTACTTTCTAAGCAAATCGATACTCAAAAATTTTTTCAACTGAGTCGATGTATACGAAATCTAACAGAAGAAGACCTATTATTCTTAAGCGAAAATATCGACCAGCGTAATGTTTCCGGAGAAAACGATTATGTAGCCGATTACAGAGCATTAGGGCTGCTTTACGAAACTAACAATGGTTTTTCGTATTCAAAACGGGCATTTGAACTCAAGAAGTATGCGCTGTGTTATGAAAAACAAATTGCTATTCCAGAGAGCTTTCCAAAGAAACACACACCGTTAGGGGGGGAGTTGCAGGTGAGTTATAATACATGAGGGATTCTAATTAGTCGGAAATATAGATCAAATTAACACAGGAAAAAGAATATAGCATAGCGTTCTTTTAACGAGGTTCCATTGATGGGACCTCGTTATTGTTTTGGGGGATTGACCAATTCCCCGGATGACAGAAGCAAGCCAGCTCGTGGTCGTTGACCACGCCCGTTGCCTGGAGAAACGAATAGATAATGGTCGTGCCCACGAAATTCATGCCCCGGCGCTTCAGGTCCTTGGAGATGCGGTCGGACAGCTCTGTGTGCGTGTGCGGAGTATCATCTGTATTCAAAATGACCTGGCCTCCGGTAAAGCCCCAGAGATAGCTGTCAAAAAAGCCGAACTCCTCTTGAATGGAGAGAAAGACCTTGGCATTCTGGATCGCGGCTAGAATTTTGCGCCGGTTGCGGACGATCCCCGTGTCCTCCATCAGTGCCTCGACTTTTTCTGGGCCGTACTGGGCGACCACGGCAGGTTCAAAGTAGTCAAAGGCAGTGCGGAATGCCTCCCGCTTATTCAAAATCGTCAGCCAGGAGAGTCCCGCCTGAACCCCTTCCAAAATCAGCATCTCGAAGAGTTTTCGGTCATCGTGTTCCGGCTGCCCCCACTCGTGGTCGTGGTAGGCGACGTAGAGATCGGAACGCGGGTCAGCCCAACGGCATCTCATCATATTGATGGCCTCCATACTTTAAGATAGGTCCATTATACATGAACGCAGGAGTGCGGACCACTGTAAATCTTGTGTGCTGACCTGCAGACTCATGCTGAGGTTATTTTTCTTAGGCTTTGTGCTTAGCTTTCAAGGTTTTCTTTAGTGGCTTTGGATATGGCTTTATGACCTTCATTGGAGTATGTTTGCTTTACTAACCAGAGAGGAGGACACAGATGTGGCAGACACAAAAAATCTGTGTGCGCAAATCCCGATAGACCTGCACCGACAGGTCCGGGAACATCAGGAAGAGTCCGGGAAGAGCCTGGGCGAATACATGACTTGGCTGATCACAACATTTTATCAGACAGAGGTGGAAAAGCGGATGAGCAGTACAGAAACCAGAACCGTTGCATTCCAGGTGCCGGCAGACCTGTTCGAACAGTTCAAGGCATATTTAGACCGGCATCACATCAAGCAGAAGACGTTCTTCCTGAATTGCATCCAGAGAGTGCTGACAGACGAGGCAAGCGAAACGCCCCGGGCGGATGCCGGCAGAGGAGAACAGGAGGAGACTGACACAAACGAAGGTTCGTAAAAAGAGACAGACGGCGCCGTCGGGGAAACATCCGGCGGCGCCGCTTTTTGATTTCAGATAAGGGGGCTTGTAATCATGTACATCTATCCCGAAAACCTGAAAGCCAAGCCCATGCTGTGGCTGTGGCTTCTGCGGGACATTGCCATCATCGGTGTGGCTGCTCTGATCTCCGTACTGTCTCTGGTGCAGGGAGTCGGAATGGCGCCGCTGGTGGTAACCGTTCTATATGCCTTTCTCTCCATTCAGGTGGATGGGGCCAGTATTCTGGATTTTCTCCGTCGGGCGGCCTGCTTCCTGATTTTCCAGCAGCAGAGATACGAATGGAGGCTGGACCCTTGAAGTGGCTTCAGAAATGGAAAGAGCGCAAACGGCTGAAGCAGCGTCAATCCACGCGGCAGTTGATGGGTATTCGCAAACTCCTGCCCCACGGCGTGGCAATACCAGGCGGCAGCCTGGTGTTCTTCCTGATCCACCCGGATAATCTCTCGGTTCTCTCCGCAGAGGGTATCCGGCAGAGGGTAACGGCTCTGAGCAACCTGTTTCGAGCGGAGGAACAGGTAGAGGTTCTGGGATTGGATTCCAGAGAGTCGTTTCAGCAGAACCAGGTGTACTATCAGACCCGGCTGGAAGAGGAAACGACTCCTAAGATCCGGGAGCTGCTCCAAAAGGATATCTCATATTTGGACGAGATCCAGACTACTTCCGCCTCGTCCCGGGAATTTGTCCTGGTGCTTCGTATGGAGGAGCAGGCCGCGCTGGATGAGGGCGGCCTGCGGCAGAAAGAGAAGGCCCTGTGCGACCACGGCATCTCTGTGCGCCTGGCGGAAGAGCAAGACGTGAAGCGGCTGCTGGTATCCTACTACCTCCATGATGCAGACCCGGAGTCATTGGAAGACGTGGATGGAGAGAGGGTGGTGTTCCATGGCTAAGAAGAAAAAGAAGCGGGCGGCGCCGAAACCGCCAACAGTCCAGCGGCCAAAAGAGTTCCTGGACCTGATCGCACCTGGTGCCATCCAGTTCAATACGGACTATTTTGTTTTTGGAAATACTTATCGCACTGTGATGATGCTGCGCGGATATCCTCCCACGACGGAAGAACAGGCTTTGCTGCGGCAGCTGGGGGAAATGGAAGGTGTGACCGTGCATCTGGCCGTCCGAAAAGTTTCTTCCGCGGAGGAGGACGCCATCCTCCATGCCGCCACCAACAAGAGCCGTATGGAAAGAAGTAATATCAGCAATGTGAAGCAAAGCGTTACCGCAGAGGCAAAGCTCCAGGACACCGCCTCCCTGATCCTGGGTATGCGGCGGGACCGTGAACCGCTGCTGCATACCTCCGTATTCCTGGAACTGACCGCCGGGACCATGGAGGAACTGCAACGCCTGCGGGACAGCGTCAGCGCCATCCTCCTGCGCGGCAAGCTGTCCAAAGATCCGCTGCTCCTGCGGCAGCGGGACGGCTTTTTATCATCCAACCCAGCTGGCCGAAACACTCTGGGGGCATTTGCAGAACGGGTCCTGCCCGCCTCCAGCGCGGCAAATCTCTTTTTCCTGAGCTACTCCGGCAAGACGGACCCCTACGGTTTTTTCATTGGCCGGGACAAGTACGGCTCTAATGTCATTGTAGACTTGGACCGGCGGGCGCCGGACAAGACCAACGGCAGTGCCCTGATCCTGGGCAATACCGGGCAGGGCAAGAGCTATCTGCTCAAGCTCCTACTGTGCAATGTACGGGAGAACGGGAAAAACGTGATCGCCCTGGACTCAGAGCATGAGCTGGAGGACCTCTGCGGGCACCTTGGCGGCTGTTTCCTGGATCTTCTCAGCGGCCAGTATCGGATCAACCTGTTAGAACCCCGGCGCTGGGATGACGGCAGCGAGCCGGAGGACCCGGACGCGCCGCCGGCATTCCGCGGTACGCTTCTGGCCCAGCACATCTCCTTCCTCCGGGACATCTTCCGGGTCTATAAGGGATTCGATACACCGCACATTGATACATTGGAACTGATGATTGAACGGCTCTACCAGCAATGGGGCATCTCAGACGAGACGGACCTTTCACAATTTGGAGCCATGGACTATCCGGTGATGACGGATCTCTATGGCCTGATTGAGCGGACGTATCAAAGCTATGAGCAGGAACCGCTCCCCTTGTATCCTCCGGAGATGCTGCGGGATCTGCTGCTGGGCCTGCACTCCATGTGCAAAGGCGCCGATTCCCGCTTTTTCAATGGTCACACCAATATCTCATCCGACCGCTTCCTGGTGTTCTGTGTCAAGGGTCTGGATGATGTGGCGGAGAATCTTCGGAATACGCTGCTGTTCAACGTGCTTTCCTATATGTCAGACCGGCTTCTGACAGCGGGCAACACAGCGGCCACGATTGATGAGCTGTACCTGTGGCTGTCCAATCCGGTGGCGATTACCTACATCCGAAACGCGCTGAAACGGGTCAGAAAGCGGGGATCTTCCATGGTCCTTGCCTCTCAGAATCTGGAGGACTTCGATCAGCCCGGTGTCCGGGAGCTGACCCGGCCCCTGTTCGCCATCCCCACCCACCAGTTCCTGTTTAACGCCGGCACCATCGATAAACGGTTCTACATGGATCTGCTGCAGCTGGAGCCGGAGGAGTATGAACTAATCCGCCAGTCCCAGCGGGGGATCTGCCTCTACAAATGCGGCAATGAACGGTACCACCTGCGGGTGATCGCTTCGCCTCATAAGAGTGCGATGTTCGGAACGGCGGGAGGTACATGAATCAAGTGGTGGGACTTCCCTGCCCTGCGGACAGTGCTTATTTTGATGACAAGATGCGAACTGACATGAAGAAAGGCGATGCAAGATGGATCAGATTGAACTAAAAAAATGGACGGCATCCCCGGAAGACCCTCGACGGATGCAGTATGCCGGACAGCGTGTCGCACAGGAGGTCTTTGAAGAGCTGAAGTACCGACTGGAGGGCTTGGGATATCTTCCTGACGAGTATTTTCTCATGGATCGTGAGTGGGAGAATGGCCGAGAGATCCCCCAAGACGCGGACATCTTCTGTACCACCGACTACGGCGGCAGCGAGGGAATTTATTTGGACGTGTACTTGAAGTGGTACGAGAACGACCAGCCGGTCATCCGGAGTTTCGTCACCGGGAAGACGCTGGGTGAAAGCGGCACGGACCTGGACCGGATGTTTTTGATCTCCTCCGCCATCACCAAGGCGTTCCATGGGGATTATGGAGTCTACGACAGATACCTTCCTATGGGAGAACAGCCGGAACCGGAGGGCATGATCCTCCACTTAAATCCCACGGAGCAGCGCACCCTAATCCATGCGCTGGTGGAACAACGGGAGCGGCAGGAGCAAGCCATGTCGCAGACGGAGCAGATCCTGCGGCGGATGACCGGAAGTATCACTGCCTATATGGACGAAGTGGGCCGGCGGCCCCTCCATCTCAGCGACTATGATAAAGCTGTGCTGGCGATCCGGGACGGAGAATTTGAGACGTTCAGCTCGCTCTATCCCAGAGTGCCCAATCGGGCGGATGACTTGTTGATTGAAGTGTCGGGACGTCCCGGAAGGATTGGGGGCAACATGGTCCTGATGCTCCTGTCGGCTGTGGATCAGTTTTCACCGGAGGCGTACCTGACCGCCTGTAAACGGGTAGTAGATACGGGAGACAGTCAGCGTGTGCGGACGCTGGTGGACGAGGCGAAGAGCCATCTCTCGGAACCTCGGCCATCCCTCGCCGGTGAAGTCATGGTGTACGCCTACACCTGTAACCGCAAGAGTATGGCCAGAGAGCTGATCGACAAAAGCACGCCCGAACAGATCGCCGCAGCACCCTCGGCCCTGCTTCGCCAGACCGTGGCAAGTCTGGACCTTCAGGCCGCAGTAACACTGATAGACAAGGGTATCCGGCCAGGCGATCATGTAGAGGATATCCTGCGTACCCTCACGGGACAGCACCAGGAGTGGATGGCGGAACAACTGCTGGCGCACGGGATGCCAGTGGGGCCAGACAACTATGCCGCCCTGTATGTCTGCATCAACAACGGGATGCCCGGTGTTGCCAAACTGGTGCTGGACCAGGGGATCGATTTTGACAAATACCGAGCTTGGGCAGACAATAAGCCCAAAAGCGCAGAGTATGAAGCAGCGATGGAGGCGTTGTATGGATACGTGACGGAACAGAAGAATACCGTACAGCGCGACGGACCAACCATGGGGGGAATGTGTCGATGAGTCCTCATGCGGATGATCGTTCCACCCTAAAAAACGCACAGTTCGGAACGGAAGGTAGAATATGAACATCGTTGGATATGGCGGGGGCACAGACAGCACCGCCATGCTGGTGGGGCTGTGGCAGCATCATGTTCCGGTGGACCTGATCCTTTTTGCGGACCCGGGCGGAGAGCAGCCACATACCTATCATTACTTGCGGATCATGGATCAATGGCTGCAGGAGCATGGGATGCCGCGTATTCAAAGAGTCTGGTATACGGATCGAAATGGGCAGAGGCTGACGCTGGAACAGGAGTGCCTGCGTTCCGCTTCTCTTCCGTCTATCGCGTATGGCTGGAAGAAATGTTCTCTCAAACACAAAGTGGCTCCCCAGGAGAAATTCTGCGCCCACTACCCACCGTGTCAGGCTGCCTGGGCCAGAGGAGAGAATGTTGTGAAGATGATCGGCTATGATGCGGGAGAGGAAAAAAGGCGGTTAAGGGCCCTGCCCCATGATCTGACGGATCGGAAATATCAGAAAGCGTATCCTCTGATGGAATGGGGATGGGACAGAAATCGGTGTATCCAGGAGATTCAAAACGCGGGGCTTCCCTTACCGGGGAAGTCCTCTTGCTTTTTCTGTCCCTCGATGAAACGAAGGGAGATCCGGACTCTCTATCACCAGTACCCGGACCTGTTGGCAAGAGCGTTGGCGATAGAGGATCGAGCGCGGCCCAATCTCCTTACTGTGAAGGGATTGGGCCGAAATTATGCCTGGCGGGATTTCATTGAGGCAGATCAGGCACAGCAGGCAATTCCCGGTGTATTCTCCTCCGAAAACCTTCCCTGCTCCTGCAGCGAAGAGTCGGAAAAAGCGAACAGAAAGGACGTGGCGCAAGATGGCAATGACTGCTGTGGCAGCCCTAACAGATGAACGAACCAGAAAAAACGTGGGATGGATCGCGGCAGCGATCCTTGCTCCAATCATTCTCATCGCCCCCCTGCTGCTGTCGCTGCTCTCCGGCACGACCCAGCACAACAACGCCGCCGTGGACCTGGTATTCAACGGCAGCGTGATCCCATCCACCGTGTCCGCGGAATACGCCGCTCAGGTGCGCGTTATGCAGACCTGCCTGGGGATGCTGGACAGTACGGTGGCGAAGATCAACAGCCAGGCGGAAGATGAGACTCTGGATGGGAACTGGGTCAAAGCGGTGTTCTTCTCTCTGTGCTTCGGGGACGAGCACCTGAAGCTCACGCTGTCCGAGGCGCGGGACTTTGCGGACTGCTTCGTCCGATACGAGGAGCGGACTCGCACGGTATCTTCCGGTACAGACCCGGACTCCGGCGACACCATCTATGAGGAAGAGACCTACACGGTAGCAGTACCGGTTGATCAGGAGACCGCCTTCGCCAACCTTGCCACGGCAGGGTATCCTGTTACAGAAGACCTGGCGGTCAATGCCCAGGCGGTCTACGACCGGATCGCATACGGTACCGCAGACGGCTATACCGGGGAGATTGGGTATGGCGGCAGCAGAATCACGGAGCTGGATGCCTCGGATTTCACCGCTCCGACTACCAAGAACGCGGAAGATCTGGTGGCATACGTCACCCATGCCTGGGAGTCCGGCTGGGGGTATGTCTGGGGCACCTTCGGTCAGACCTTGACGGAGTCTCTGCTGGAGTCCAAGATCCGGCAGTATCCGGATGGTGTCGGAAGCTATGAGAGCGTCATCCGCTCCAAGTGGCTGGGCGGACGGACGGCGGACTGTGTGGGTCTCATCAAGGGATACGGATGGCTGGACACGGACTCCATGTCGATCCGATATGGCACCAACGGGATGCCGGATATCGGCGCGGACGCCATGTACCGTAACGCTGCCGTCAAGGGCCCCATCGGTACGATCCCAGAGATCCCCGGACTGGCCGTCTGGAAGAGCGGCCACATCGGCGTGTACATTGGAGGCGGAGAAGTGATTGAGGCTATGGGCACCAACTACGGTGTAGTCAAGACCCAGCTGACAGACCGAAACTGGACCGCCTGGCTGGAGATCCCGTACATTCAGTACGACTGAAGATCCCAGAGATATGAGATAAGGATGAGGTGCGCTATGGAAAAGATTGAGATCACGCTGGTCTTTGACGGCGAGAAGCTCGACGCGCTGGAATACGCTCTCCGAAAGGAGCGGACCACCGTTCAGAAGCAGATGGACGAGGCCCTCCGGCAGCTCTACGAGGCAAAGGTGCCGGAGGCGGTCCGAGACTACCTGGACAACAAGAACAAGCCCACGCCGCCGAAACGGCCGCCCCGGCATACCAAAGCTGCCGATCCTGTTGAGAAAAAACGGGATTCGGAAGTACAGGAGGATGGGAGCAATCCAGATGGACCGGCCCGAGAGCGTCAATAGTCCCTCTGGATCAGCGGCATGGTTGCTTTTGCTAAAAGAGGCATGCTGTTTCTCGTTGCTTTTGGTGAATGGATTTTCCAAGGAACACGTGGCATCGTGTGCTTACCCCAAGTGGAACGAAACAAAAGGAGGATCACAAAATGGATATCACGAGAGGCAGAGAATTACAGGAGCGGGTCGGCCTGGATGCGTTAACCCTGCTGGTACTATTTGGAGATGGCATCAGCACTGAGATGCATGAGCGCATCATCCGCATGGTTGGAAAGACATGGGGCATCCCGGACGCGGAGACACAGGAATGGCTGGATGCCATTGCGAAAGAGCACAGTTATGCCGAGAGCGACTCCCCTGAGCATGTGCGTCCGGAAAAAGAGCTGCCCGTCAATCTCAGCGGTCTGGAGACGCTGAACATGATCTGGGATCTGTTCGAAACCGCCGTCCAGATGGATGATCTGTCAGACCGGCAGGAAATGCTCGACTTCGCAAAATGGATGGAGGAATCCCAGAACCTCCTGGATTGGATCAAATTGACCCAGGCTGAACGGAAGGCTTGGAAAGAAGGTTCTGCCTCCGCATAACTCCCCCGAGATCCGCACCGCCTCGACCACGAGGCGGTGCCAGCCTTTGTTGGAACCTTGGAAAATCGCGTCCATATACATCCAATCAAAGGTACCTGATTTTCCCCCCTTCCCCACTCCCATCCCCCCCACACAGTCCTCCAACTAGAAGGATAGTGGTGGTTAGACCGATTCCACAAGCTACAGGCCATACAGGGGGCCGTGTGGCCCGTGAATGGGGAATTTGGAGTTGACCGAAAAAAGTACGAGGATAAAGGACCGCCGTGGTGTGCCCCGGCGGCCCGGCCACAAAGCCCCGCAGTGCGGGGCTTTTCGAAGGGTTTCACACCGCCGTCTGTTTTGCCGCTTTGAAAAAAATCCGCCGTGGTTCTGCTGCAAGAGACTACTGCCGCAAGGGATTCCGGCTGCTTTTACCGCCGCATATGGCCTTTTGAGAGATTTGGAGGAAATATGGAACAAGAGAACAGATTGAAGATCACTGTCTGGCTGAAACCGGACGTCGTACAGCGTATGGATGGCTGGCTCAGGGCGGACAACTGCAAAAGCCGTGGAGAGTTCACAGAGAAGGCCCTCCGGTTCTACATGGGATACCTAGCAGCAGAGGACACATCTGTGTTTCTCTCCCGCACGTTGGTGGACACCCTCCAGGGGATCGTAGCGGACAGCCACAACCGCCTGCGCTCCATGATCTTCAAGTGGTGTGTGGAGCTGAACATGATGGGCCACACCATCGCCGCCCACTTCCGGGCGGACCCCATCAACCGCCGGGAGCTGCGGGCCTATGCCGTGGACGAAGTGCGGCGCACCAACGGTCAGATCAGCTTCGACAGGGCACTGGATCAGCAGCGCCGGTTCCCGGAGGATGTCTTTGACGATGACGTATGAGTGACCTTCGATTCATGTCACCATATCTCAAAGGCGGAGGAGACAGCGCCCGGAGAGCAAATCGCATCCGCTACTTTGCCACTCGCCCCGGTGTGGAGGTGCTCTCCGATGGGGGAAGTCAACCCGCCACCAAAAAGCAGAAAGCCTATATCCAGCGGTTGCTCCGGGCCTTCCCTGACGCCAGGGAGCTATTGGAGTATGAGGACTATCTGAAAAACCAGACGCAGGAGTCCGCGTCGGAGTTCATCCGACAGGCTCGAGAGGACTTTGCGGTGCCCATGAGCCAGCGGGAGAACTACCTGGACTACGTGTCCCACCGCCCCGGCGTCGAACTCCGGGGAGAGCATGGACTCTGGACCAGCGGCGGCAAGGTGGAGAATCTGTCCGAGGCGGTGCGGGAGGTGGCGGAGCATCCCGGCAACGTCTGGACGCCAGTGGTGGCGATCCGCCGGCAGGACGCGGAGCGGCTGGGCTACGACAACGCGGAGAACTGGCGCGCCCTGGTAAACGCCAGCCTTTGCGACATCGCCAAAGGCTACAAGATCCATCCGGATCACCTGCGGTGGTACGCCGCCTTCCATGAAAAAGAGAAGAGCGTCCATATCCACATGGTGGTCTTCTCCTCCGATCCCAAAGAGGGCTACCTCACTCCGGACGGCATCCGGCAGGTGAAGTCCGCCTTCGCCCGGCGGATCTTCCAACAGGACCTGATGCATATCTATGAGCAGAAGACAGCGTACCGCAACCAGCTGCAGCAGAATGCCGCGGAGGCCATGCAGGAGCTGATCCGGCAGATGCGGGATGGGACCCTGGAGAACCCGCAGCTGGAAGATCAGATAGAGGCCTTGGCGCGGCGCCTGCGGACGGTCCGAGGGAAAAAGGTCTACGGCTACCTGCCGCCGGAGGTGAAGCTGATGGTGGACGGGATCGTGGATGTGCTGGCCGCTGATGAGCATGTGGCAAAAGCCTATGACCTCTGGAATGAAATGCGGGAGTCTATCTGCCGGACCTACTCGGAGCACTTGCCAGAGCGGCTGCCGCTCTCCAAACAGAAGGAGTTCAAGCCTGTGCGGAACATGGTAATCCGAGAGGCGTTACTACTGGTACAACAGGAAGAAGGGATTGCGGAAGAGCCGCAGCGGGAAGCTGACCTACGCCACGTCCAACACGCTGCGGAGAGCGGCAATCCGGCGGCCATGTGTGATCTAAGCGACCTCCTGATGAAGCAGAGAAGAAGCAGTGAGGCGCTGTACTGGCTGGAGCAGTCCGCCCGAAATGGCGATCCTCGCGGGCAATATGTGCTTGGAACGTGGTATCTGAAACGAGGAAATGTCCAAAACGCGCTTCGATGGCTGACTGCGGCTGCTGACCTGGGCAGCAGCACCGCCCAGTATCGTCTGGGTGTGCTGTACCTGAAGGGCGAACAGGTGGAGAAGAATTTGGAGCTGGCAGTCCGATATCTGACTGCCTCCGCGGAGTGCGGAAACCAGTATGCTCAGTACACACTTGGAAGTCTGTATCGTTCCGGAGATGGGGTCTCCAGAGACGAGGCCCTGGGACGGGAGTGGCTGTCCCGTTCTGCGGCCCAGGGAAACCCATACGCCCAGCATCTTCTGCATCACCCGGACCAGAACTGGTCTATCGCAGCCCAGTCTGTGACACGGCTGCTGTACCACATGAGCCGGATCTTCGAGGACAACAGCAAGACAGACGTTATGCACCGGGGGCTACAGATCGACCGCAAGCGCCGGCAGCAGCTCCGGGAGCGGAGACTCGCTCTGGGGCACAAGCCGGATGACCATGAGAATGAGGAGATCAGGCTCCAGTAAAGCATAATTCTCAATCAAAAGAGCAATGGCCGAGTTTCTGCTGGACAGAGAAACGTGTATTGAGTATACTATAGTCAGCTGAGAAGGTTCGCCTGATTGATTTGGAGGAGATTTCATGGATGGAGCCATGGAAAACCTGTATCGAAAAATAGCTGCCATTGGACGAAGGTTCCAGGCAGAGCGTGTCGTGCTGTTCGGCTCCAGAGCCAGGGGGGACAACCGCTCCCGCAGTGACATTGACATCGCGGTTTTTGGAGCGTCCCCAGATGACTTGCCCGCATTTCGTGAGCAGCTGGACGAATTGCCGACCCTCCTGGAATTTGATCTGGTTTTTGTGACAGAGCAAACCGATCCAAAATTGGTGTCCAACATTGAACGGGATGGTGTGATTTTAATGGACAAAATGCAGGAGAAGTATGAAAAGCTGGTCCAAGCCGTTCAACGATTGGATGAGGCCATCGCTGATTACGATCAGATGGGCCTGGATTCCATCCGCGATGGTGTCATCCAGAGATTTGAGTTCTGTGCGGAGCTGGCCTGGAAGACACTGCGAGAGTATTTGCTGGACCAGGGGTATACAGAGATCAACAGCCCGAAGTCTGTGATGAAGCAGGCGTTTGCGGACGGTATTCTGGATCACGAAGAAGGCTGGCTCCATCTCCTGGATGCCCGCAATGAAACCTCGCATATCTACGATGAAGCAACAGCCACAACTGTATTCGGAGATATCCGGACTGTGTACGATCCGCTCTTGAAAAACCTGATTCAAAAACTAGGGACAGAATAAATCCCAGCTTAATTTACGTTCGATTTGGAAGCGCCCGTTCTCCATCTGGAGAGTGGGTGCTTTTTCTTTTAGGGGTGAGATGATCATAAAAGAATATATCCTATTCAGTGACGAGCAAAAGCACCAGGCCAACATGGTGGATCTGGAGGATTACCTGCTCCGCCGGGGCGAGAAACTACTCCCCTCGGGCCGGGATAAGCGTCTGGCCACAAATCACAGTGTGACCATACGAGGCAGCGAGTGGTTCGACCATGATACGCAGCAGGGCGGTCACGCCATCGACTTCGTGCGGATGTACGACGGATGCTCCTTTCAGGAGGCAGTCGCAAAGCTGCTGGGCGGAGAACAGGGACAGGCTTTTCGGTCTGCGTCGGAAAGAAACGCGGAACCACAGAAGCTCTTTGCGCTGCCACTCCCCCACCACAATATGCGCCGGGTGTATGCCTACCTTATGAAGCAGCGGCACATCGACCGGGATATCATCACCCATTTCGCGCGGGCGGGAACGCTCTATGAGGATGCGAAATATCACAGCGCCGTGTTCGTCGGAACAGACGAACACGGCGTTGCCCGTCACGCGCAGAAGCGCAGCACCAACAGTCAGGGCAAGTCCTTCAAACTCAACGTGGCGGGCAGTGACGCGCGATACAGCTTTCACCATCTGGGAGATGATGGGGACCTGTATGTATTTGAGGCCCCTATCGACCTTCTCTCCTATATCACCCTGCATCCGGAGAACTGGCAGCAGCACAGCTATGTGGCCTGCTGCGGTACCAGCTATGAACCGGTACGGTGGATTCTGACGCGGATGGAAGCTCCGCAGATGGTGTCTCTCTGTCTGGACCACGACAATGCGGGAGATCAGGGCTGCGAACGGATGGCGAAACAGATCTCCTCGGAGTTCGGCATTCCCACTCGTCGACTAGTCCCGGAGCAAAAGGATTGGAATGAGGACCTCTGCGCCCTGCGGGAAGCCCCAAGGCATCAGAGAATGGAGATGGAAATGAGGTGAAAATCTCACGTGAATCAGAATGTCTGGTCACTGATCGGCTTTGCCGCGGTGGCTTTGATCGTGGTGGGCGGGCTGGCATTTCTCTCCCAGCACTACACCCTGGACAATATCAAGAGTAAAACTGTGGGTGACGGGCAGTACGGCACCGCCCGCTGGGCGACAAAGCGGGAGATTCAAAAAACGTATCGCCATGTGCCCTTCCAACCAGAACTCTGGCGGAAGGGAGAACACCTACCGGAACAGCAGGGCTTGGTGCTGGGCAGTCTTGGCCGGAAAAATCATGTTACAGCACTGGTGGATTGCGACGATATCCACTGTCTGATGATCGGCGCAAGCGGTGTTGGCAAAACCGCCTTCTTTCTGTATCCGAATTTGGAATATGCCTGTGCCAGCGGCATGAGCTATCTGGCTCTGGATACCAAGGGAGGTGCGACACGTTCCTGACTGAAAAGGTCAGGCGTGGAGCCAAAAGAAATCAGAAGATTGAAAGGAGCTTCTGAACAGGTTTCATAGAACTGATTGTTCAACAGGTGGAATGAAGGAGTAACGCCCGGAAACGCCTGCTCTAATCCTCCGAATGGCATGACGGTTATCAAGAACTGGATTGTCATAAGCTCGGTGAAGTCGGCTGAGAGCGCACCCTAAAGACGCAGAAATGCGGTACAGGAACAGCGAACCAGAGATGGTCGAGTGCGTGATAGGCCGGGAGTCCAACGATACCTATGGTTAGAATCGTGTGCGGGGACAACGCACATGGGACGTATCCTTGAGTGTACGGGTCTAAATAGTGTATTCGTCTAACTGGCGAATCTCACCAGCGAGTGAGGTCTGTGGGGATGAGTAAGACTCTTCCTTTATGAAAGTCCCTGCGCCGTTACAGGCGGCGGCAAGCAGACAGGCTTATAGAGGAGACCTAAGGGTATTGAATATGGATAGAACAATCGGAACGTGGAAAGCCGGCAGCGTGGAGAACTTGATTTCTATGAAGCGCCGGCAGGGAAAATCCTATGGGATATAACCTGCCCTTATGCCGGGGAATGTGGTGGCACAGTACCGATGAAGCGGAGTTAATAAAGCCGTGGAGGAATAGCCACCAGTCAGTGTTCTACATTAAAACAGTTTTACAGTTCAAATGACACAAATCATTCTGCATAAGGTTCGAGTACGACTAAGAGAGGCAAAATCTTCAAGAAATTGGAGTGAGCCGACTTATGGCGGCCAAGAAACCAAAGAAAAAACAGTCCATACGCAACAGCGAATATTATAACACCCAGGAATGCTTTGACCAGCTCTATCAGGACAGCCTACATGGAAAACGCTTCACACAACTAATGGACATCGTAACCAGCGAAGAAAATATCATGCTGGCATACCGCTCTATCAAGAAGAACAAGGGGAGCAAGACAAAGGGTACAAATAACTCCACCATTGTACAAATGGGAGAAAAGGCCCCGAATGAATTGATTTCCTATGTTCGGAAAAGATTACAAAATTTTCATCCTCATGCAATCCGCAGAGTAGAGATACCAAAACCGGATGGACGGTTACGTCCGTTGGGAATCCCCACAATAGAGGATCGAATCATC
>ENA-UERQ01000342-UERQ01000342.1-human-gut-metagenome-genome-assembly--contig:-NODE-342-length-40304-cov-25.827554_pt1 | contig 40304 bp, 33 predicted proteins | sample MGYA00242986_ERZ507987 | MGnify/ENA primary metagenome ERZ507987 (study PRJEB26167, sample SAMN06115429) | human gut metagenome | host: Homo sapiens | place: China:Chongqing | collected 2015-04-15...
ATAGAGCTTTTTTCTTATATAGACTTGCTAAATTATATGCTTAAATATAAAATCCCTCAGATTGTTACGTTGACCCCAGAAAATGAACAGATTTGTATAGTGATGAACAAAAAAAAGGTGCATCGTGCATTACGACACACCTTCCCTCTGTGATCGCGACAGGATTCAAACCTGTAACCGGCTGATCCGTAGTCAGCTACTCTATTCAGTTGAGCTACGCGACCTTTATTATTAACAATTTGTGACCGCGACAGGATTCAAACCTGTAACCGGCTGATCCGTAGTCAGCTACTCTATTCAGTTGAGCTACGCGGCCTTGTTTGTTTTACGGGTGCAAAGATACGTACTTTTTTTGAATTAGCAAGAGATACGCAAACTTTTTTTGAAAAAAATTACTCGATGAACCGATAATTAAACAGCTGCCAGCCGAGTGTCAACCCCACATTCCACTCCTTTTTCGGTGAGCTATAATGATTTACATATGCAGATATTGCTCCAAAGGGCAATTGGCATATTACAGAAATTTCTCCTATATATTCAAAGCGCGAAAACGCTTTTCCATAATAAGCTTTGTTCAATGCATTCTTTTTAATAGGAAATATCGGTACGAAACCATAAAATTCAGAACGGAATTGGAACATATCATTGAAAACAAAAATAGGCTTGATACCCGCTGCCAAGAATTGGTTGGCCCGAAATGCCTCATTATACATCAGCTTACTATGAGGAGTAGGAGAAAAATCTGCCGCCTGCAACATGGTTGCCGTATAATTCTCCGAAAAGTTCTTCGATGAATACAGCATCTCTGCCATCCATCCCAAAGTAAATTTGGGACTCATAGTATGATAGGCATATTTCATATAAGAAATTTGCAGCCAAGATTGCCTTTCTTTAGTCGTAACACTCGTTTCCGTCGGATTTCCCGGTATAAATTTCTCCTTTCCGCTAAAGACCTGTGCCACCAGTTTTTCAAAATACCCTTTAGTGGCATACTGTCGTGCATTCAGCGTACTCCCATAAAATCCGATAGCCCCTCCCAAAAGGTTGTAGGTACTCCTATCCGAACGGTCCTTGTCAAAATTAATCACGCTGGACTGAAAGTAATTGTCTTGAAGTTTCCCATATCCGATGCTTATTTCCGCCCGTTTATTGGCCAAAAAAGGCAAGGCTACCATCAGCTTGACAAAACGTTCATCTTTAGAGTTAAAAGAGGGCTTATCATTCTTAGAAAAGAGTTTGTCCTTTTTATAATAATCGAACGTACTTAAAGAAGCAATAAGGCGGTAGGAGGTTGGAATACGGGTAGGAAGGTCTATCTTGGCCATAAGCTGCGCATTATTATATACCTTGCCAATCTGGCCGTCAAGGGTTATTTCTTTGGAATAATAATTCAAGTCCTGATAACCCAATCCCAAATAAATCTGATTAGAGCTGGTTGTCGAGACACTTCCACCCATCCTTACAGAAAAATTATCTTCCATTTTCACTTTCAGATGCAGCGAATACAAGTCGTTTTCAGAGTCATATACAGCATGAGGTATAATCTCCGATATCATATTATCAGACAGCAAACGGAAATATCCACGTTTCAAATCTTCATATGTAAACACCTCATGGTCTTCGTCATGAAATTCTTTTTTGATATACGCCTGCTGTTGTGGATTGGCGCCCTCTATATAGATGTCCCTAAAGCGGAATTGAGGCAAATTACTGCGGTAGACCAACCGCCTTAAACGAACATTTTCCGCACTTACCCTCCGATGAATACGGCCTTTTATAGAATCCATTAAACTGATAGTCCGGTTATAGCCGATATCGTGCAACTCCTGCAAACGGTCAAAGTCCAAAAGGCTTACATCATCATACTTGAATGTCATAATAATGCCTAAAGAATCCGGAAGAGTATAATCCGTCTTCTGCATAATCATATTTTCAAGCTGGCTCATCAAATCGTTCTCTTTCGGCTTACCGGGATTGGCGGCTACCACGCTACCTATGATGACTTCCGGTTTAAAGTCCTCACGCATAATATCTGTGGGGAAATTATTATAAATTCCACCGTCATAAGCTAAAACGCTATCAATCTCTATCGGTTTGAAAACAAACGGAAAACTCATGGAAGCGCGTACCGCATCTCCCAAATCTCCTCTACGCATAATCAACGGTTTCTTGTTATATACATCGGAGGCAATACACCGGAAAGGCACAAACAGGCGGTTAAAATCGCCGCTGCATGCAGCCGTAGCCCGTGCAAATAGCTCCACAAAGACCAGATTCATCTGAATGGGATTTACCATGCTTGTAGGAAGTATCTGAGGCTTGATATGCAGCGAGTCCTTAAAGGAGAAACGGATATTGAAAAACTCCGGGGTCGGCCGGTTCTGTTTGAAATAATATCCGTATTCGGGTTCTACCTGTCCTGAATACCAGCGTTTGAAGTCTTCGGAACGCAATAAAGCCTCCATATCATCGGGAGAGTACCCCATAGCATAGAGTGAACCTATGATAGCTCCCATAGAAGTACCCGTAATGTAGTCGATAGGAATATTGTTTTCCTCCAAAGCGCGAATGATACCGATATGGGTCATGCCTTTCGCACCTCCGCCACTCAAAACAAGTCCTACTTTCTGAGCTTGCACAAACGGCAGAAGCAATAAACAGGCTGACAAAAACAAAAAAAATCTTTTCATGAATACGGTTTCGAGTGAAATATACTAATTTATTCAATGCTCAAATATAGACAATTGTTTCCAAAAACCTCGTATCCAACGAAAAAAAACAGACCTATTACGAAAAAACAGACAAAAAAAGGGCATTACAACTCATATTAGCTGCAATGCCCTGTTATAATAGAAATCTAAAGGGGCTTATTTAATCAAATCGATGCTTCTCTTTACAAAATTATTCAAAGCTTCACCTTTCAACATGCCATTTTGAAGCAATGCCAAATCAATAAGTTGACGGACAACCTTATTCTGAGCGGCATAGTCGGCAAACAATCCATTTTTCCGGTTTTTCAAATCTTCCCACTTCTTATCCAAATCATTTACCTCATTCTTTTCGGCTGTAGGGATGTCCTCATCTTTCTTGCCCTCCTGCTTCTTTTTCAATTCATTACGACGAGTATTTACATCGTCCATTTCTTTTTGAATCGGAGCAACGGCAGCTGTACATTCCTTGTCTTCATCAGCCAGAATCTCTTTTACCAGCTTATGGTCGGCATTCAATACCAGGTTGAACATGTCCGGCATTTCGCCATAGAAACTCATTCCTGCCTGGATATTAGCCATTTCTTTCATACGACGCATGTACTCGCTTTGAGTAATCATGACCGGTGAAGCATTTTCACCCAAGGCTTGAGCCATTACATTGAACTCTGTCTTTTCTATCTGCGGCAACTGGCTCTTGAAGATAACAGAGAGAACCTCCTGTTTATCGGCTTCCAAGACATCTTTCGCCTTGTCTTCCTTCACTATCAGATTGTCAACGACATCACTGTCTACACGGGTGAAACGCACTTTCTCGAACTTTTGCTCCAGCATGCTTACCATGGCCACATCAAGCTGGCCGCCCATCAACAGCACATTATATCCCTTATTCTTGGCAGCCTCGATATAGCTGTATTGCTCATCTTTGTTGTTGGCATACAGATAAATCAGATTACCATCCTTATCCGTCTGGCTATCCTTTATCAAGGTCTTATACTCTTCGAAGGTATAATACTTGTCGTCCGTATCGGAAAGAAGGGCGAAATCCTTTGCTCTATCATAGAAATCCTCTTGTGTGAGCATTCCGTAGTTGATGAAGATTTTCAAATCGTTCCACTTCTCTTCAAATTGCTTACGGTCGTTCTTGAATATGGATTGCAAGCGGTCGGATACTTTCTTCGTAATATATGTAGAGATTTTCTTCACATTAGAGTCACTCTGCAAATAGGAACGGGATACGTTCAGCGGAATATCCGGCGAATCGAGTACACCGTGCAGCAATGTCAGAAAGTCCGGAACAATACCCTCTACAGAGTCCGTTACATAGACCTGATTACAATAAAGCTGGATTTTGTTCTTGTTCAACTCTATATTGCTCTTTACCTTCGGGAAGTACAGAATACCAGTAAGATGGAACGGATAATCCACATTCAGATGTATCCAGAACAAGGGTTCATCGGACATCGGATAGAGGTCGCGATAGAACTTCTTGTAATCCTCGTCTTTTAATTCGCTGGGCTTCAGCGTCCACAACGGATTAGCGTTGTTGATGATGTTATCTTCGGATGTTTCAACCTGCTTGCCGTCTTTCCATTCTTTTTTCTTGCCGAATGCAACGGGAATAGGGAGGAAGCTGCAATACTTCTTCAAAAGAGAAGAGATGCGCGCTTCTTCAAGGAATTCCTTGCAATCGTCGTCTATATAAAGAACGATATCCGTACCGCGTTCTGCCTTGTCCGTATCTTCGATAGTAAACTCCGGACTACCGTCGCAAGTCCATTTCACGGCTTTAGCACCATCCTGATAGGATTTGGTGATGATTTCGACCTTCTTGGCAACCATAAAAGCCGAGTAAAAGCCAAGTCCGAAATGACCGATAATGGCATTGGCATCATTCTTATATTTCTCCAGGAAGTCGTTGGCTCCCGAGAATGCAATCTGATTGATGTATTTATCTATTTCTTCTGCCGTCAGGCCGATACCACGATCGGATACGGTAATCGTATCCTTGCCTAAAGACACATGCACGGTCAAATCACCGAGTTCACCCTTAAACTCACCGATAGAAGCCAGTGTTTTAAGTTTCTGGGTAGCATCGACGGCATTAGAGACTAACTCACGAAGGAAGATTTCATGGTCACTGTACAAAAACTTTTTGATAACGGGGAAGATATTCTCTGTAGTTACCCCAATATTTCCTTTTTGCATACTAAGTTTATATTTTTAGATTTGTATTTTTATTGTTTTGGCAAACTGAACACAAAAAAAATGCCAGTCCCGAAGAACTGACATTTTGACTGTTTTATTATAAAGGCTTGTTATGCTTTGATTATACTCAACTCGTCTTTTTCCTTATCGACAGAAACATTAACCGTATCACCGGGCTGTAATCCGGCAGACACAATCAGCTCCGAAAGTCCGTCTTCCAGATAATTCTGAATGGCACGCTTCAACGGACGGGCGCCAAACTGCACATCGTAGCCTTTGGCAGCAAGGAATCTCTTGGCTTCATCATCTACAACCATCTTATAACCAATAGCTTCAATCCGTTCATACAAGCCTTTCAACTCTATGTCCACAATCTTCGTAATGGCATCCAACGAAAGCTGGTCAAACGTTATGATTTCATCCAGACGGTTCAGAAACTCAGGAGCAAAGGTCTTGTTCAATGCTTTCTGAATCACACTGCGCGAGTACTCGTTATCATCCGTACGTGCCTGTGCCGCAAAACCTACGCCACGACCGAACTCTTTCAACTGGCGGGTACCGATATTGGAGGTCATGATGATAACTGTATTCTTAAAGTCAATCGTTCTGCCATAATTGTCAGTAAGACGTCCCTCGTCCAACACCTGCAACAAGATATTGAACACATCCGGGTGAGCTTTTTCAATTTCGTCCAACAGCACTATGGAATAAGGTTTCCGGCGTACCTTCTCAGTCAACTGTCCGCCTTCCTCATAACCGACATACCCCGGGGCCGCTCCAATCATACGGGACACCGTATATTTCTCCATATATTCGCTCATATCAATGCGTATCAGCGCATCGCTGGAGCCAAACATATATTTAGCCAACTGCTTGGCCAAATGCGTTTTACCCACTCCGGTAGGACCGAGAAACATAAACGTTCCGATAGGGCGGTTAGGATCTTTCAAGCCTACACGGCTGCGCAGGATGGCTTTGGTAAGTTTCTCTATCGCAGCATCCTGAGCCACAACTTTTGCCTGCAAATCTTCTTTCATACCTGCAAGCTTAAGACCTTCCGCCTGAGCCATACGTTGCACCGGAATACCGGACATCATCGATATGACATTGGCTATTTCTTCCTCTCCAACGAGCTGACGGTCGTCTTTGAGACGTGCTTCCCATTCCTCTTTCATTTCATCCAGGCGAGCGGAAAGTTCTTTCTCTCTATCCCGATAACTGGCAGCCAGTTCAAAGTTCTGCGACTTTACGGCTTCAGCCTTCAAAACACGTGCGTCTTCTATCAGCTTTTCCTGCTCTTCAATCTCTTTGGGAACATTAATGTTCGTCAGATGCACACGCGAACCGGCTTCGTCCAAAGCATCAATGGCTTTATCCGGGAAGTTACGGTCGGTTATATAACGCTCTGCCAACTTGACACATGCCTCTAACGCTTCGTCCGTATAGCTCACGTTATGGTGGTCTTCGTACTTCTCTTTTATATTTCTCAGTATCTGTAGCGTTTCTTCCGGAGTAGTAGGTTCTACTATAACTTTCTGAAAACGACGCTCCAAAGCACCGTCTTTCTCGATATTCTTTCTGTATTCGTCAAGCGTGGTAGCACCGATACATTGTATTTCGCCGCGAGCCAAAGCCGGCTTCAACATATTGGCTGCATCCATAGAACCGGCAGCCGCACCGGCGCCTACAATAGTATGAATCTCGTCTATGAACAAGATTACGTTCGGATTCTTCTGCAACTCGTTGATAATGGAACGAATGCGCTCTTCAAACTGTCCGCGGTATTTGGTTCCGGCTACAACAGAGGCCATATCGAGCATTACCACCCGCTTGTCAAACAAGATACGGGATACTTTCTTTTGAACGATACGCAGTGCCAATCCCTCTACAATAGCCGACTTGCCGACACCCGGCTCACCAATCAGCACCGGGTTGTTTTTCTTACGACGACTCAATATCTGCGCCAAGCGTTCTATCTCACGCTCACGCCCTACAACCGGATCGAGTTTGCCTTCTTCTGCCGCACGTGTCATGTCCGTACCGAAGTTATCCAGGACCGGAGTATCATTGGAAGACTTCTTCGATGCAGTCTGTGCAGAAGAAGCCGCGCCCTGTCCTGCATTGCGAGAGGGATGGGACATATTCATGTCTTCATCGTCTTCTTCCTCTTCTTCCGGAAATCCCATACCAGCATTCGGGTTGGTAGATTGCATTGTAAGTTGTTCAAATACAGCTTGATAATTCACCCGGTTTTCTTCCAGAACGGTAGCAGCCAGATTGTCGCCATCCTTCAGTATAGCCAACAACACATGTTCGGCATCGGCTGTTGCACTCTTTAAAATGCGCGCTTCCAGAATGCACATCTTCAATATCTTAGCGGCCATTGGCGACAATGGCACATCCGCATCGGGCAATAGGGTATCGTCTTCGGCATCTCTCAAGAAGCTTTCAATGCGCTTTTTTACTTGCTTCAAGTCTATATCGAGTTTCATCAATATCTCGATAGCTTTTCCTCCGCCGTCACGTAGCATGCCGAGCAGAAGATGCTCCGGGCCGATATATCTATTTCTCAGTCGGTTGGCTTCCTCCTTGCTATAAGTTATAATATCAGAAACTCTTTGTGAAAATTGATTGTTCATATAATTTTTATCTCCTTAATTAAAGGTTTTGACTGACAAAGATACGCATTTCTTTATATTGCATACCATAAACTGGATTAATAATATACAAATCCCGTGCCATAAATCACATCTTTCCGGTTCGCCCTACACATTATATTATAATACGTGGGAATTTCATCCGTACCAACGGTTGGTATTCGATGTACCAACCTAAGAAACTTCATATACCTAAGCTTGGTACGGCTCGTACCTTAGTAAGGTACACCGAGTACCAAAGGGAGGTATCTTTCTGGTACTTGTATCTGTCTTATTTTTAACCGATTATACATCAAACGGAAAACCATACATCCAAACGGGGTTTCAAGCATGGAAATCTGCAACAAAGTTTATGAGGGAAAACTTTTGTATATCGTAAAAAAGCAGTACTTTAGCGTGGTTTTTCACAAACCCGCAAATGTATAATTAATAATCTTTTTAAATGCTTGAACAAGACAGAATTATAAAGATTAACATCGAGGAGGAAATGAAGTCTTCGTACATTGACTACTCCATGTCGGTCATTGTTTCACGTGCCCTTCCGGATGTTAGAGATGGTTTTAAACCTGTTCACCGAAGAATTCTTTTCGGTATGATGGGACTGGGAAATACGTCGGATAAACCCTATAAGAAATCTGCGAGAGTTGTCGGTGAGGTATTAGGAAAATATCACCCGCACGGTGACTCATCCGTATATGGCGCTCTCGTCCGTATGGCACAGCCGTGGGCTATGCGCTACATGCTTGTAGACGGACAAGGCAACTACGGTTCTGTGGACGGTGACAGCGCAGCCGCCATGCGTTACACGGAATGCCGCTTGCAAAAGATTGGAGAAGAAATGATGCAGGATCTTGATAAAGAGACTGTAGACATGCAAACCAACTTCGACGACTCGTTGCTGGAACCCACCGTAATGCCAACCCGCATTCCGAACCTTCTTGTCAACGGTGCTTCCGGTATCGCCGTAGGTATGGCCACGAATATGCCGACCCATAATCTGTCCGAAGTGATAGATGCCTGCGTCGCATATATCGACAACAATGATATCGACATCGAAGATTTGATGACTTACGTCAAAGCTCCCGACTTCCCGACAGGCGGTTATATATATGGTATGAGCGGTGTGCGCGAAGCCTACATGACCGGTCGCGGACGTGTTGTAATGCGCGCCAAGGCTGAGATTGAAGCATCTTCCACGCATGACAAAATCGTTGTAACCGAAATCCCTTACGGAGTAAATAAGGCCGAATTAATCAAATCCATCGCCGATTTGGCCAACGAAAAGAAGATAGAGGGCATTTCCAATGCCAACGACGAGTCTGACCGCGAAGGTATGCGCATCGTCATCGACGTAAAACGCGATGCCAACGCCAGTGTAGTGCTGAACAAACTCTACAAGATGACATTGTTGCAGACTTCTTTCGGCGTAAACAACGTAGCATTGGTACACGGACGTCCTCGTTTGCTGAACCTGAAAGACCTCATCAAGTATTTCGTAGAGCATCGTCACGACGTAGTTATCCGCCGTACACAATATGATTTGCGTAAAGCTAAAGAACGTGCCCATATCTTAGAAGGTTTGATTATCGCATCGGACAATATTGACGAGGTAATCAAAATCATCCGTGCCGCTAAAACTCCGAATGACGCAATCAGCGGTTTGATGGAGCGTTTTGAATTGACTGAAATCCAATCGCGCGCCATCGTAGAAATGCGTCTGCGCCAGTTAACCGGACTCATGCAGGACCAACTCCATGCCGAGTATGAGGAAATCCAAAAGCAGATTGCTTATCTGGAAGAAATCCTCGTTAACGACGAACTCTGCCGCAAGGTTATCAAAGATGAATTAATCGAGATTAAAACTAAATACGGTGATGAACGCCGCTCTGAAATAGTTTATTCATCGGAAGAATTCAACCCGGAAGATTTCTATGCAGACGATGAAATGATTATTACCATTTCTCATATGGGATATATCAAGCGTACGCCGTTAAGCGAATTCCGTGCCCAAAACCGCGGTGGGGTAGGTTCTAAGGGAACAGAGACACGCGATGAGGACTTTGTAGAACATATATATCCTGCAACAATGCACAATACCATGATGTTCTTCACTCAAAAAGGTAAGTGCTATTGGCTGAAAGTATATGAGATACCCGAAGGAACCAAAAATTCTAAGGGACGCGCCATTCAGAACCTGTTGAATATAGACTCTGATGACGCCGTAAATGCATACCTGCGCGTGAAGAACCTGAACGATCAGGATTTCATTAACAGTCATTATGTACTGTTCTGCACAAAGAATGGCGTCATTAAGAAAACATTACTCGAACAATATTCCCGTCCTCGCCAAAATGGTGTCAATGCCATTACAATCCGCGAAGATGACCGCGTAATTGAAGTGCGCATGACTAACGGTGACAACGAGATTATCATTGCCAATCGTAACGGACGTGCCATCCGTTTCCACGAAAGTGCCGTACGCGTAATGGGACGTACAGCTACCGGTGTACGCGGCATGACGCTTGATGAAGACGGACAAGACGAAGTTGTCGGAATGATTTGTATCAAAGACCCTGAAACTGAGACAATCATGGTTGTGTCAGAACAAGGATATGGTAAGCGTTCCGATATTGAGGATTATCGTAAGACGAACCGTGGCGGTAAAGGTGTAAAAACTATGAATATCACCGATAAAACCGGTAAACTGGTAACAATCAAGTCTGTAACAGATGAGAATGATTTAATGATTATAAATAAATCAGGTATCACCATCCGTCTGAAAGTAGCAGATGTTCGTATAATGGGACGTGCTACGCAGGGAGTACGACTGATTAATCTTGAAAAACGTAATGATGAAATTGGCTCCGTATGTAAAGTTACCTCGGAAACCGAAGAGGATATCATTGCAGAAGAGGATAGCGATGCATCAGAAAAAACTCAGAACGATATAGTAAACAATGAAAATGAAGAATAGACACAATATTAATTTAAAATTTTCTACAATCATGAAAAGAGTATTATTTTCAATGGTTTTACTACTTGCGGCAGGCTTTACCTTCGCTCAGGAAAAGAGCGTGAAAGAGGCAAAAAGCATCGCTAACGACGTAAAACCGGATTTTGCACAAGCAGAGAAGCTCATCAATGAAGCTCTGAACAATGCTGAAACCAAAGACAACGCCGAAACATGGGATGTAGCCGGCTTTATTCAAAAGAGAATCAATGAAAAGGAAATGGAGAATGCTTATTTAAGAAAGCCTTATGATACTCTTAAAGTGTATAACAGCGCACTGAATATGTGCAAATACTACTTTAAATGCGATGAACTTGCACAGATTCCTAACGAAAAAGGTAAAATCAAAAATAAGTTCAGAAGATCGAACAGTGCTGCTATATTAGCTGCGCGTCCCAACCTGATTAACGGTGGTATCCAGTTCTTTAATTTAGATAAGAATAAAGAGGCTTTGGATTTCTTCGCAACTTATGTAGACATTGCCATCAATCCTATGTTTGAAAAGGAGAATCTGCTTCAAACAGATACTGTATTGCCCCAAATTGCTTATTATGCAAGCTTAGCTGCAGCCAAAATGGAAGATTATCCAAGCGTGTTGAAATATGCACCTTATGCAAAAGAGGACAAAGAAGTGGGTAAATATGCTATGGAATTTATTTCTACAGCATTGAAAGCTCAAGGTGATACTGTCAAATGGATCGCTTCCTTAAAAGATGGTATTCAAAAGTATCCTGAACATTCATTCTTCTTTGGACATCTGATTGATTATTATAGCAATAATAATAAGTTTGACGAAGCAATGCAGTTTGCAGATGATATGTTGGCTAAAGATCCTAATAACACATTCTATTTGTACGTAAAAGGATACCTTTATCATAACATGAAAGATTATGAAAAAGCCATTGAATTCTACAACAAAACCATTGAAGTAGATCCTAACTATGCAGAAGCATATTCCAACTTGGGCTTAATCTATTGCCTGCAAGCTCAGGATTTCTCTGAAAAAGCTACTACTGATGTCAATAATCCAAAATACAAAGAAGACCAAGCTACACTGAAAGTTTTCTATGAAAAGGCAAGACCTAATTATGAAAAAGCAAGAGAACTGAAACCTGAACAGAAAGATTTGTGGCTAAATGGATTATACAGAGTTTATTATAACTTACAAATGGGTCCTGAATTTGATGAAATAGAAAAATTGATGCAATAATTGAATTGCTACTATACCAAAGATAGCTTGAATATGTAAGCTATCTTTGGTATAATTTTCTTCCAAATTAGAGAAGGATAAAGGTTTATTTTAGTTTATGGTGTTACATATTAAACATAATATTGATATTACACCATTTACATTTTTTTATTTTACATTTGCGCCGTAACCAATTACAAACGTTATGGCGCATTCTTTTTTAAAGCAGTATTCAAAGCAGTTCCGTATGATAAAAGTTCATTATATGGATTTTGAAGACCGTTTTCATGTGAAAACATTCAAGGATTGTTCACTTATTGAAGCCTCTAACGTATTTAAGGCTTATGCCCGTGCTTTTGGTTGGATTTTCTTAAGCTATGAAACATTTGATTATTAACCTTTAAATATTTCAATTATGGAAGTTGTTGGATATAATGTTACGTTTTCCGATTCTGTTGGCGGTGTTTTTTTTCGTTATTTTACGTCTTTTGATGCCCTTATGAAGTTTTCTGCTTCTTATGTTTCTTCCGGTTATTCTATGTTTGTTGTACCTGTTTTTGAGTAATTATTATGGACAATCAGAAAATTTACAAAACTCTTGAAATTATAGTCAAGGCGGTATTGGCAATTGCCGCCTTATGGCTTTGTATCTCATGCACTATGTCTATGAGTATCAGTAAAAACAATATGAACAGTACCCAATCTACAGAACAGTCACAGGCTACCTCTGTGGATAGTACAAAAGTTGATGTTGATTATAAGTAATGGCTTTATTTAATCCCTTTTGTAAGTGTCTTAATCCTCAAAGGATAGTTAACCCTTATACGCATGAGTGTATGACCGTCCCCTGTGGACATTGCAAAGCTTGCATTCTTGCTAAAAACTCCCGTTACGCGTTCCAATGTGATTTAGAAAGTTATTGTTCTATGTATACCGTTTTCGTTACTCTTACCTACGCTCCTAACTATCTGCCTGTTGCCACTCCTATGTATCTGGACGATAATACTGATTTCGGTCTGTTGTGCCGTTATGATTTGGTAGACTTTGAAACAGGCGAAAGCCTTGGTGTATTTGAATCTGAGCCCTCGCAATTGGAATTGCTTCAACAGAAGTTTAATCTATGTGGTTCTATCCCCTACCTTAGAAAAATTGATTTACAATTATTTTTAAAAAGATTTCGTTACTATGTTACTAAACGATTGCCCAAAGAAAAAGTGCGTTACTATGCCGTTGGCGAATACGGACCCGTACACTTCCGCCCGCATTATCATCTCTTATTATTCCTCAACTCAAAAGAAGCCTTACAAATATGTTCAAAGGCTGTATCTGAAGCATGGTCCCTTGGCCGTATCGACGTTCAAGTTTCCGAAGGAAAGTGCTCATCATACGTTGCGGGTTATGTTAACAGCAGTGTGCTTGTACCCGAAGTTCTTAAAATGCGTTCCGTCTGTCCATTCTGCCTACATTCTCAAAGGCTGGGTCAAGGCTTTTTGCAAGGTCAACGCTCGAAAGTATATGCGCTTACCCCTCATGACTTTATTAAAAGAAGCCTCGTACTCAATGGAAAATTTAAAGAGTTTGACTTGTGGCGGTCGGCTTACTCTTACTTCTATCCCAAATGTCGAGGATACATTGATAAATCTTCACACGAACGTGCTTATAGCTACCGAACTTATGATACAGCGCGGTATCTATTCCCGTCCTGTGAAACAACATTCGCGTTGGCGAAAGAAGTAGCTACATTTGTTTATCTGTTCCATCTGAATAAGTCGTCTTATTGTTTGGATTTGTTCGATAGTGGTGTATTGTATGAACAACGACTACTTTATGACTTTTGTAAATATTTCTATGATGCAGAAGTAGTTAACTATCCATTGGATAGTATCGAATTTGATAGGTATGCCCATCGTGTCTACGGTGAACTTCTCCTTTCCAAACACTTCTTATATACTGTTTGTGATAAACCTACCTTGTCGGAGCAAAAGCGCAAGCTTAGGCTTATTGAAGATTTTTATAGTCAATTGGATTATATGCACCTTACTGATTTCTTCGAGTCTCAAAAGCTTTTCTTTGAAAATGAAGATTTCTACGGTGATGGTGATTTGTTGTCTGACGAATGGGAAAACACTATATACCCCTACTTCTATGATAACTTCCGTACTGATATGGAATTGTTTAAGAAAACACCTGTTTATTCTCAATTCTCTACGCAGGTATCTAAACTGTTTAATGACCGTATCAAGCATAAGAAACTGAATGATTTAAATAAGATTTTCATTGATGAAAATAAATAGTATTAACCTTTAATTGTGTTGTTATGGCAAATATTATGTCTCTCAAAAGTCTTAGAAACAAGACTTCCCGAAATGGTTTTGACCTTTCGTTTAAGAAAAATTTCACTGCTAAAGCTGGTGAGCTTCTTCCCGTTATGGTAAAAGAGGTACTCCCTGGCGATAGCTTTAAAATTAATCTTAAATCTTTTACCCGTACACAACCCATTAATACGGCTGCCTTTGCCCGTATTCGTGAGTATTATGATTTCTATTTCGTTCCTTATGATTTGCTTTGGAATAAGGCAAATACAGCATTGACGCAAATGTATGACAATCCGCAACATGCTGTTTCACTTGACCCTACACAGAATTTCGCTTTAGAGGGTCTTATGCCCTCTGTTACAGCTAAGGGCATTGCTGATTATCTTGCTTCCTTTGGAACTACGTACAAGGCTTATGATAAGAATTATTTTAATTATTCACGTTCTGAATGTTCTGCTAAGCTTTTAGAATATCTTGGTTATGGTAATTTTTATTCTTTTACTTCTAAAGGTGGTGATAATTGGTCTACTCTTCCTCTGATGTCTAACCTTACTTTTAATATTTTTGGTTTGTTGGCTTATCAAAAAATATATGCCGATTATTACCGTGATAGTCAATGGGAACGGATTTCTCCGTCTACCTTTAATGTTGATTATATGGACGGTACGACTAATATGTCTATAGATAGCCTTATTTATGGTGAAACGTCCTCTAAGGTTGTACAGAATTATAATCTGTTTGATTTGCGTTACTGTAATTGGCAAAAAGATTTGTTTCACGGTGTTGTTCCGCATCAACAATACGGTGATTTGTCGGGTGTTGCTATTGGTAAAATTCCGCCCGATGATGAGTCCGGTTTTACTATTCTTGCACTTCGTAAAGCGGAGTTTTTACAGAAATGGAAAGAGATTACACAATCCGGTAACAAGGATTATAAAGACCAGATAGAGAAACACTGGGGTGTTTCTGTAGGTGATGGTTTTTCTGAACTTTGTACCTATCTTGGCGGTATTAGTTCGAGTCTTGATATTAACGAGGTTGTAAATACTAATATTACAGGTGAAAACGGTGCTGATATTGCAGGTAAAGGTACAGGCGTTTCGAATGGTGTGATTAACTTCAATTCCGGTGGTAAATATGGTCTTCTTATGTGTATTTATCATTGTTTGCCCTTGCTTGATTATACGGCTACTTTGTTAAATAGCGCATTTACTAAGGTTCGTGTTACTGATTATGCTATCCCTGAGTTTGACCGTGTTGGCATGGAACTTGTTCCTTTAAGAAAGATGATTAATCCGCCTTCTGATGATTTTTCATCTTTTAAAGATGCTGCTATAGGTTATGCTCCTCGGTATATTGATTATAAGACCTCGGTCGATTGTTCAATCGGTGGTTTTTCTAATACTCTTCGGCATTGGGTTGTTTCCTATGGTGAAACTTCTATTTTAAATCAACTTGGTTCGAAAGACCCCGTTAATCAACCCTCTCCGACTGCTGCGCCTATGAACTATACATTTTTTAAGGTAAATCCTAATTGTTTGAATCCGTTATTTGCTGTTGAAGTCAATAGCTCGGTTGATACAGACCAATTTTTGTGTAGTTCGTTCTTTGATATTAAGGTAGTCCGTAATCTTGATACGGATGGGTTGCCTTATTAGTGTATAAAATTATACATATTTTATACAAAATCGTACATATTTACTAATTTATAAATATATTTTATTATGTGGTATGCTAAAAGACGTTTAGAACCTTATCAAGAACCTGTAAATCCTTGTTTGGTTTCTTCTGCGGAATTGTCTCAAAGTGAGTTTTTAGAAAAAAGTCCTGTCGATGAGTTTTGTGTTGATAAGTTAGAGGTGAACGGTGTAGAAACTATTGTTCTTACTTCGGACATTTATATGTTGTTCAATCAACAACGCCTTGACCGTATGAGTAAAGACCGCTTATTAGCTTATTTTGAGAACCTTTCAGTGAATGAGCCTAAAATGCGTGAATTGCGCTCTAAGCTGAGTGATGACCAACTGTGCAGCTTCGTGAAATCACGGTTTGTACAATCACCGTCTGAACTGATGGCATGGTCTCAATATTTGATGAGTTCGCAGGATGAGATGATAGCAGCCGCTGCTGCCGAAAAGCAAGCCGAACAACCTGCCCCGTATCAGGTAGACCCGACTCAAGAACCCTAAATATATTTTTTTCCTTTTCTTTCGAGACGTGCAAAAAAGCAATGCAGGGAAAAAATATACGTTTGGCGTTCTGTAGTAAAAATTGTTAAATGTGCGTGTGCGTTTACGCGCGCGTATATTTAACGATTTTTGGTACAGGTTGATAAACGGATATTTTAGCCCTACTTTATCTTTGCACATCTTGAGAGATAAGGAAAAATTTATAACTCGTGAGCTCGGGAGAGCGAACACCGCTCTGTCATCTCGGATGACGCCGGAATGCATAGCGTAACGGAGTGAAGCGCGTTAGGGATAGGAGCGAGTATGCCCGTAGGGCATTTGTTTGAGCGGATAGCCCGACCCTTTAGGGTAACGCCCAAATAAAAATAAAAATCAAAAATCTTATGTTAAACGAAAAATTTATACAATTATGGGAGCTGCTGCAACTGTTGCCGGTATTGGTGCCGGTGCTTCTCTTATTGGCGGCATGGGTTCTACTGCCGCTCAAAATGCCGCAAATAAAGAGATTGCGCAAATGAACAACGCGTTCAATGAAAAAATGTTTGACAAACAGGTCGCTTACAATAAGGAAATGTATCAGCAACAACTTGGTGACCAATGGAAATTTTATAATGATGCAAAGGAAAATTCTTGGAAATTTTATAATGACCAAAAAGAATATAATTCGGCTTCTGCCCAACGTGAACGCCTTGAAGCCGCCGGACTTAATCCCTATTTAATGATGAGTGGCGGCTCTGCTGGCGTTGCGCAAAGCGGTTCTGTCCCCTCCGGCGGTGCTCCATCCGGACAAGGTGTCACGCCGCCTACTGCTACCCCCTACTCTGCTGACTATTCCGGTATTACTTCCGGACTTGGCCGCGCTATTGACGTGCTGGCCTCTATGCCTGACCGCAAGGTAAAGGAGGCACAAGCGGATAACCTGCGTATCGAGGGTAAATACATCGCCGGAAAAGCTATGGCACAGATACTTCAAATGAAGACGGAAGCCAAAACGAAAGAAGCCCGTTTAGCTTTGGATAAGCTTATCGCTGATTTCGATAACAATCTGAAAGTATCGAATATGGCAGTAAATGAACAGAATATTGCGGAGAGCAAAGCGCGTACACAATTGGCTGTTACTGAAAATCTCATGCGCCAGCAAGAGCTATCTTTCTTGCCGCAGGCTCAAAAACTCCAGCTTGCACAAGGTGCTGCGGATATTGCGTTTCGGTACTCGCAAAAGAATTTGACGGATAAGCAAGCCCGGCATGAAGTTGAAAAACTCGCGGAAACGGTTGTCCGTGCAAACGGTCAAGCTTTGCAAAATCAGTTCGATGCGGATACGTATAAAAATCGAGTAAAACAAGTTCAAGAGGTTCTTTGGAATACTATGCATGAAGCTGGTCACCTTACCGGACTGACTAATATTATTGGACGTGTTATTAGACCTGCTTATGAATAATTTTATATATTTGTATTAACCAAATATATTTAGTTATGAAATGTTTATTTTTGGGCTTCTTGCCTGCTGGTTCTGAATGGATAATTATAGCTTTGCTTCTTATCCTTATTTGTATTTGTGTCTTTCGTTCGCTTCGTAATTTATTGAAGTGAAACCTAAGTCATTTTCCTGAAAGGCGGCCGATTAATGATTTCGGCCGTCTTCTTTCTTGTCCTATTATACGAAAAATGACAGGCTTATGAATTACTCAATAAAATGGTGTCCTATCCCCTTTCATGACCTTATGGAGATATTCGATTTCCTACAACATCTATCCGTTGTGCGGTTATATCAGTTTGACGGTGCGGACATTCTTCTGAATGGTCGGCCTATTCTTCATCTCATGGTCTATTATGACGGTTTTTATCGGATAACTTATAAGACCTTACGTTTATAATGTATTATTATGTTAAATACAATATTACATTTGTGAAAGTATATTAAACATTCTATTGATATTACACCATAAACATAGGAAATGGGACATGTAATAGTATAACCATGAAAAGATAAAAAATAAGTGGACTCCACTAAAACTAATTCAGCATTTAGCGGTAGCCCACATCCTTACCTAGACAGATTAAAATTATCATTTCAATTAGGCCGCCCATAGATAACCAACAATGGTGTATCAGAATGGAAAATCATTTTTCTGGCAATTCCTGGATTAAACAAACGAGAAAATATATTTCGCTTATATGATGTCAATGTAATAATATCTATGTGATTAGTTTTAATATATTCATCCAAGCTATTAAGGAAGTCATCACTCTTCACTACCTCATAATGAATTTCCAATTGCGGATACTGTTTTTGGAAATACTCTTTAATGCCACCCAACTTTATCTCATTCCAAGTGTCTTTTACATCAGCTAAGTGTATTAAAGAAACAGAAAAGCAAAATGGCTTTAAACTATTAATTAATGAATCAAAAGCTATCAAATCGCGCTGGTCAAAATTCGTAATAAATGCAATACGTTTCACAGCGTTAAATTCTTTGAACGGTGTATTCTCCGGAATGGCTAAAACCGGTACACGACTACGCTCGATAACTTCAGCGGTTACACTACCAATCAAATCAATATCTTTCTGATTCTTACCACGCGTTCCCATGATGATAATTCTCGGACGATTTTCTTTAGAATAGCGTAATATCTCTTCTTCTGGAATGCCTTCTCTCAATACGCAAGTGTATTTTATATCAGGAAACTCTCCGGATGTAACTTTAGCTTTTACTTTATCGGACAAAGCATTCAAATCCGAATGTACTTTCTGCAATATATTCCGGACATTCTCTTCATCACTCAACTGATAGTTAAAAACATCACCGTATGGCAATGAAGTCGCATAGATAGGTGTAAAATATACATGAAGCAAAACTACTTCAGCATCTATGTTTTTTGCAAAATTAAAACCGAACTCACATGCTTTCAATGAATAACTTGAAAAATCGACAGGAATCAAGACCTTATTACTGCCTTTCTCTATTTGGGGCATCTTCTCTCCCACTACTTCTTCGGACAACCATGCCGAACTTTCCGTAATTTTCAAAGCATGCGGTAGATCGCTTTCTTTTATACGAACACGCACACCGGAAGATACAACCGGCTGTATTTGATTTACATTATGGATGTAAGTCTCAATACCTTCATTTTCGAGAACATTCTTTAGTATTTGTGCCTTAGCATACGTAAGAATCGCTAATGTTACTAATTTATCTTCCATAAGTCGTCTATTATATTTATTTACAAAACAAACAAGAAATCCCAATTGTTTCTCAGCAATTGGGATCCTTCTTTACTTTCTTTTCTTAAGCCTGAACAGGTTCAGCAGTTTCACCTGCCATTTCATCTAAAATTTTTAAAGCCCGATCAAGAACGGTAGTATCATCAATCATTACTAAACCGCCATCCGGACCAGGTTCTAAGTGAATTCCAACACTTTTACCCTCCTTAAAGTTATGACCGCCAAAGAAGTTTCTTACAGTGTCAACATTAAGTCCAAGTTCATCGGCTATTCTATGCATACTACCACTAGGCAATGAGTCTTTAATCTTACGGAGTTCATTAAATGTTATCGTTCTCATATTCATAAATTTAATGGTTAATACTTTGTTATTTCTTTATCACGCTATAAACTTAAGGAAAAAAAAAGATAAAACAAACTATTTATCTGTATTTTTCCATTATATGTTTAACATTCCCATAAATACAAAAAGAACCCGTATGAAGTAAAAGGAAATAGTTTCCTTTATTTCATACGGGCTTCTATATTCAGCAATGAATACTCTTAAATCACTTCTATTGCAGAAGCAGGAATCCACCCTACCTTACCATCTTCCAAGCGAATCTCTTTCCATTCGCGCATGGAATTATCTTTAATTTCAATTTTATGCCCTTCATGCAGAACGAATAAACCAGTACCACTTTCACTAGGAGTACTCCGTACTGTAACACTGGGAGACAAGACTATTGCATCATTCCTATCCAGTAATTCACTTTTCTGCTCCGAAGCAAAAATATTACTTAATACAGTAAATACCAAAAATAGAATTCCCGCTATAAACCCGCTTTTTTTCCAGATAATCTGTTGGGAAAAAAAGAATAGGGAAAACGAGATAAGCAAAAGAATAAAAAACACAATACCTAATTTAGCCCAAGCATCTACACTTAAACAATTTGTCAACGACTTAATCCAAGCTACAAAAAATATATCAGGTACAGAAACTACCTTATCTATCGTCTTGGAACGTGCTATTTCCAAATTAGCGCGAATATCTGCATTACCCGGTTGCAATAACAAAGCGCGTTCATAATTTAAAATTGCCTTTGCTATATCGTCTGCTTTATAATAGCTATTACCCAAATTATAATAAACTTCAGCGGCTTCACCTTTTTTCAATAAGCTCTCATATATTTGAATGGCAGAAGCATAATCATTACGCATATATGCACTGTCACCTTGTGCTTTCGTAACATTGTCAGCTGATTTAGTTGCAGAAAATTCCGTATGCGAACCTATAGACACAGAATCTTTGGCAGAAGCCGAAGTATCTGCCGTTCCTTGCGCCCAAACAGCTAATCCTATCAGTAGACCAAATGCTAAGGATATTACTTTCTTCATCATTATACATCCTCCCAATTTAATGTTTTATAGAGTTTTCCATTTTACTGATAACTTCCAAAGAATCTGAATAAACTTTATCCATAGCCTGATTATCATCTCCGGGAGCAAAACGGGCAAACTCACAATTGTTCAATGCATCAAGGAAATCTTTTATCAGTGCATCATCAACACCGTAATTGCGAAGCTCTCCCTCGACATTATCTTTAGATAAACGTGAAACCGGAATACTCAATTTATCGCTAATATATCCCCACAATGCTTTCAATACTTCATCGTAAAATGCATCTTTCTTGTTATCTGCCAACAATTTCCCCGCTAACTTCATACGTTTCACAGCAACCTTATTTGCTTTCTTCGTACGCATTTTAGCAACATTGGCATTGGCTGCAATCTGTTTACGATAAACAATGAAGAACAGGACAAATGCAATGCCGGGCACTATGTAAAACAGCCAATAAGCCAAAGAACCGAAGAAGAAATCTCCTTTTTGGGAAAGAGTTACGTTATTCTGCTTGATATAACGTATGTCCTCATTCAAAACTTTCAAATCTTCTTTATTAGTAAAATTGGCAATAGTCTGAGCTGCATTACCACTTCCCTTTTCTACATGGAGTTCGTATTCCTCGGTCGTTAAAGTCTTGTATGTACGAGATTTAATATCGAAATAGCTGAACTTTACAGCAGGAATCTTATATGTTCCCGCATTACGGGGAATGGCAAGATACTCAATCACCTGACTGCCGGAGAGTCCGGCATTTGTCAAACGGAACTTATTATCAACCTTCGGGTCATAGACTTCAAAGTCTTCTGGAAATTTAACTTCCGGAGTAGAGATTAATTTCAGATTACCCGTACCCGAAATAACAAGCCTCACAGTAACAGCATCGTTTGTCTTAACATTCGTACTATTTATAGAAGAAGAAATACTGAATTCTCCCACTCCTCCGGAAAATCCCGAAGGCTTACCATCCGGTAAAGCTTTTACATCAACAACCAATTTAGGGGTCATTAATGTCTTCTTCACTTCTACGTAATTAGAACCACCATTGAAGAAAGCTTCGAAAGGATCGTCCACATGAGTAACCTTGGCTATAGATGCATCAAAACGTGCCGCATCAATCGTTATTTTTCCCGGTTGTTGCGGAAATAATACAAATTGGCGGTATACGGTCGTCTGATAGTTTCTTCCTTTATAGTGTTCAAGACTCCATTTACGGTCATTAGGCAATTCGACTTCCTGAGAATGAAACCCTTTAAAATCGGGAAGTTTCACGTTGTCAAAACCTCTCAAGTCTACTAAAGTATATATCTTATATGTTAACAAGAGAGCCTCTTGCTCATACAGGTTCGTCTTATTGGCAGTAGCTGTAATAAACAAATCGTTATTCGATACTGATGTTCCTGATGAAGCACGACTTGCAGAACCACTTTGTCTTCCACTATTTCCGGAAGCCCCTCCATTTGTTCTATCAGCAGGAAGAACTTTTACGTGCACAGAATTGGAAACCATCTGATTGCCCTCTGCCGTTATAGTAGCCCCGGGTATAGTAAAACTACCTTCAGCCGTAGCCATCAATATATAAGTAAATGTTATGCTACTTGTAGAGGTTGTCTGCCCATTGATAACTTGCACATTCTTTTGTTGTGAACGACTGGGACCCATCAGTACATCAAAACCTTTTATAGAAGGAGCCCGGAAATCTCTCACTTTCTGTGTGGTCACTGTATATGACAGCCTGAATTGATCACCTACTGCCACAACATCAGGTGCAGATGCAGTAAACGAAACCTTGCTATCTGCAAAAGCACGCAAACTGACTATCATCAGCACCATCCATAAGACAATTATTTTTCTCATATATTACTTCCTGTTATATTTATTACCAATCTTTTTCCAAACGACCACCTTGAATAACCTGCTGTTTCTTTACTTTATCCTGCACATCTTTTTCATCTTGCATCACAGAATTTAAAAGCTGTTCAGCATTCTCTTTAGACATCTCACTGTCCTTTTTCTGTGGTTGCGGCGGTTGTTGTTGGTCTTTATTCTGCTGTTGATCTTTATTTTGGTCCTTTTTATCCTCCTGCTGGTCCTGTTGCTGCTGTTTATTCTGGTCCTGGTTTTGCTGATTCTGCTGCTGGTCTTTCAGCATCTTTTGCGCCAAAGCCAAATTATAACGTGTTTCATCATCTTTCGGGTTATTACGTAATGACTGCTTATATGCTTCTACCGCTTTGCCATAATCTTTCTGTGATTGAAAAATCACCCCCATATTATGATAGATTTGCGCTAAATCATTCTTGTCCTTTTCTATTTTTGTAGCGGCAACATATTGTTCCATAGCCTCTTGCAGTTTATTCTGCTGAGTCAATGTATTCCCCAAATTAAACATTGAGACTGTAGACTGAGGATTCGTCTCCAAAGCTTTACGATAATTTACCTCCGCATCCACATACACGCTATCTTTAAAAAAACGGTTCCCTTTACGGATAAAATCACGTTCGGCTTTCTGAGCCGAAGCTGTAGCTGCCATTAGCAGCAATAAAAAAAAGCTTATATATTTTTTCTGTAACATACGCATCATTTCTTATTGGAAAACAAATGAATATTACGGAACAGAGGGTTCTTGCGCTCCAATACCAGCATTTCTGCCAACAAAAGCAACAGAATAATCCATGCCACAGCCTGGAACTGCTCATTAAACTCTGTGTATACCTGTGTTTCCACATCAGCTTTCGCCATTTTATTAATTTCCCGGCTAATCGCCTTTTGAGCACCATTTGTATTATCTACACGCACATAGATACCATTGCCCGCCTTAGCTATCTCCTGACACATCTGTTCGTTCAAACGGGTTACAATCACGTTCCCGTCACGGTCGCGACGATAATCATTTGTCCCTTCTGCCGGGATGGGAGCTCCCTCAGGCATACCTACACCAAGAACATTCACCTGAATACCTTTTTCTGCGGCATCTTTAGCAGCTTCCACTGCACCACCTTCATGATTTTCACCATCAGTAATGACAATCACTGCACGCCCTACCCCCTCTTGCGGAGTAAAACTACGGGAGGCCAAATTAATGGCTGCCCCAATTGCTGTACCTTGTTTGGAAATCAATGAAGGATCTATAGACTCCAAAAACATCTTGGCTGATATATAATCGCTTGTAATAGGAAGCTGTGTAAATGCATCACCCGCAAAAACAATCATACCTACTTTATCATTCTCCATTTTATCCACCAACTGCGCTACAAGTCTCTTTGCCTTCTGCAAACGACTGGGCTGTACGTCTTGTGCCAGCATCGAATTGGAAATATCCAATGCAATCATCACTTCAACTCCCTGACGCTTCACTGTTTCCAGTTTAGAACCAAACTGCGGACGCGCCAACAATACAGAAAACAGACCGATAACAACAAATACCATCCAAAACTTCACATCCGGACGATATTTGGATACGTCCGGCATCAACTGTGCCATCAGTTCCGGATCACCGAATTTACGGATATTCTTCCGTCTCCGATAATTGGAATACAAGTAGAAGACTGCTAACAAGGGCAACAACAGCAACAAGTACAAATATGCAGGTTCTTCAAATCGAAACATTTCTTTATTTATTATTTTTACGATTTACTATTTACTAAACTTGTACAAGATACAATATCCTGAGAAAAAGGATGCGTATACTACGGTATCTTCTTCAATATTGAATTACGTAACAGAACTTCCAACAGCACACATAAGAAAGCTGCCAGAGCAAACCAGCGATACTCTTCCTGGCGCTTACTGTATTCTTTTACGTTCAGTTTCGTTTTCTCCAGCTTATCTATTTCCTCGTATACCTCTTTCAACTTCGAATTGCTCGTAGCGCGAAAATAATTACCATCCGTTGTTCCGGCAATTTGTGTCAGGGTCTTTTCGTCAATCTCAACCGGCATATTGACATACTGCACAGTTCCACCTACCGGATAAGGATATGGAGCCATACCGTTAGTACCTACACCGATAGTATAAACACGGATACCGAAACTTTTAGCTATCTCGGCAGCCGTCAACGGAGAAATATCTCCTCTATTATTCGTGCCGTCTGTTAAAAGAATAATCACTTTCGATTTGGCTTTGCTGTCTTTCAGCCGGGTAACCGCATTGGCAATACCCATACCCACTGCCGTACCATCCTCAATAAGACCACATTTTACGTCCTTTATCAAATTCAAAAGCACGGCATGATCTACCGTCAACGGACATTGCGTAAAACTTTCTCCGGCGAATAGCGTGATGCCGACATTGTCATTCGGACGGCCATTGATAAACTCTGCCGCCACATCCTTGGCCGCTTCCAGACGATTCGGCTTCAAATCTTCAGCCAACATACTGGTGGAAACGTCTATGGCAAGCATTATATCAATACCCTCTATTTCACTATTCTGCCAGCTATCAGTAGTTTGCGGCCTGGCTAAAACGATAATAATCAAAGCTAAAGCTATTATCCTCAATGCAAATGGTGCATGCAGCAAGTAATTCTTATAGCTCTTAGGAGCATGCGCATATACACGAGCGTCTGAAATTTGAAGCGTGGCTTCACTATTCTTCCGCCTCATGATATACCATACTATATAAGGTATAAGCAACAGCAGCAAAAATAAATATTCAATATTGGCAAAAACCATGATATTTACAATTTTACAAATTATGATTTATGATTGAAGCGTATCTCCCTGCTTTTACTCTTAGGCAAAATAGTTATACAGCTCCAAACCTATATATATCAGTGAACCGGCAAGTGCTGCCGTTAAAGCAACGATACCTGCACCAAGCAGTATCTTGGTACGCAAGGAACGTTTTTCAATGATAGTAATTTCAGTAGGCTGCGGCTTGGCATTTTCATCTTCTTTTTCCTTTGTTTCATTGATAAAGTCAATCGCATTAATCAAATTTGCGTCATTCTCATTCATCAGTGGATTATGTTTGGCAAACTTCACTAAATCCGCGGTTTGGAACAGGATACGCAAATCCGATATTGCATTTTTATCATTCATTTCCAATAGTTTATCAATGATTTCAGAGGAAGTCATTTCCAATGCATTGAAACCGAAACGGTCTTTTATATAAGTACGAATAGCATCTGTCAATTCTGTATAATACTCCTTCGATTGTCCTTTCTGCCATACTTTCTCACCTTTGATGCGTTCTATTTCCTGCATAGCCAACTGATGCGGAGGCAGTTTCGGTTCTACTTTCACCTTGCGAATTATCGGTTTGTTATCGCGAATACGTTTCACAAGATAGATAAGCAGCAACAGGAATGGCACAAACAATACAGCACAAGCGATAGACATATACCAGTCTTCCCATGCAAAAGGTGCTTTCATTACGGGTTTAGGACCAAAAAACTGATCGGGATGCAACGTATCTACCGGCATGGAATACACTTTCAATGCCAAAGCTTTGGAGCGATATGCCTTATTATCAACAAGCACCTCCATTGGGGGCAGATAATATAATGCCGAGTCAAAGGAAGTTACGGTGTACTCCTGAGTTATCAACGAGCGCCTGCCGTCATTCAGCATCTGTGTATCGGGCTTGGCTATATCAACAATTTCCACTCCACGCACCAAAGTATCAGTATAGGCAGGAAGAATAGCACGCTTATCAGTGTCCAATGAAACCTGAAGCTTAATCTTGGCCTGCTCCCCGATAAGGATTTGCAAGGAATCAATTGTAGCATCCACTGTCACCGACTGGGCTATTATCCTACCCGTCAATGCTGTCAACAGCGTTATCAGAAATAAATATCTTTTCATTCTCCGATTAGTTTCTTTTCGCAAATAAATTCATCAATGCTTTCACATAATCCTGGTCCGTACGTACTGACACATTATCTACATTGCTCTTAGTAAATGTATCATTCAGTTCCGTCTGCTTATTCACCCACCAATCACGATGAGCACGCCGTACGGCACGCGAAGAAGTATCAATCCATTGTTCGTGACCCGTTTCCGCATCTTTTATTTTCATCAGCCCCACAGCAGGCAACTCCTCTACACGGCGGTCGTATACCTGAATAGCCACAACATCATGCTTCCGATTGGCAATAGTCATGGCATTTTTAAAACTCTCCTGGTCGATGAAGTCCGATAAGACAAAAGCCGTACAACGACGCTTCATAACATTCGTAAGATACTCCAAGCCGAGACGGATATTGGTCCGGCGACTTTCCGGACGGAAATCAAGCAATTCGCGAATGATATATAGTATATGTTTACGTCCCTTCTTGGGTGGAATAAACTTTTCTATCCGGTCTGAAAAGAAGATGACACCGATTTTATCATTGTTTTGAATGGCGGAAAAAGCCAATGTAGCAGCTATTTCCGTCACCATATCTTTCTTCATCTGCTTCACAGTACCGAACTCCAGACTACCGGAAACATCTACCAGCAACATTACAGTCAGTTCACGTTCTTCTTCAAACACCTTCACAAAGGGTTTATGAAAACGAGCCGTTACATTCCAGTCTATGTCGCGTATATCGTCACCAAACTGATATTCACGCACTTCGGAAAAAGCCATACCTCTACCTTTGAAAGCCGAGTGATACTGGCCTGCAAAAATATTATTGGACAATCCGCGCGTCTTTATCTCAATCTGACGGACTTTTTTTAATAAATCAGTTGTTTCCATTCAGTAATACATAAATAGTAAACAAATTGTTTACATTAGGGCACTTCAACCTTATTCAATATTTTGCTGACGATTTCATCCGAAGTCATATTGCTTGCTTCAGCTTCATAAGTCAGACCGATGCGGTGGCGCAATACATCATGTGCCACTGCGCGCACATCTTCCGGGATAACATAACCACGGCGTTTGATGAAGGCATAACTGCGTGCCGCCAATGCCAGATTGATAGATGCACGAGGGGAACCGCCGAATCCGATCATATCTTTCAGCTCCTTCAAATCATACTTCTCCGGATAACGGGTTGCAAATACAATATCGACAATATATTTTTCAATCTTTTCATCCAGATATACCTGACGTACGACCTTACGCGCTTCGATAATCTCATCTGCTTTCAGAATAGGCTTTACATTCAGTCTTTCTCCGTTTATATTCTGGCGTATAATTAATTTTTCTTCTTCCAGTTTAGGATAGTCGATAACTACCTTCAGCATGAAACGGTCTACCTGCGCTTCAGGCAACGGATACGTACCCTCTTGTTCGATAGGGTTCTGAGTTGCAAGCACCAAAAAAGGTTCAGGCAGTCTGAATGTTTCCTTACCTATGGTAACCTGACGTTCCTGCATAGCTTCCAATAAAGCACTTTGCACCTTGGCCGGAGCACGGTTAATTTCATCGGCCAATACAAAATTGGCAAATACAGGTCCTTTCTTTACCTGAAAAGTTTCATCTTTCTGGCTGTAAACCATCGTACCGATAACGTCCGCCGGCAACAAGTCAGGTGTAAACTGAATACGGCTATATTGTGCATCAATCAATGAAGCCAGTGTTTTGATAGCCAATGTTTTTGCCAAACCGGGCACACCTTCCAACAACACATGTCCGTCAGACAACAAACCGATTAACAACGACTCTACCAGGTGCTTTTGTCCTACAATAACCTGGTCCATGCCCGTAGTAAGATTGGTAACGAAAGCACTTTGTCTTTCAATCCGCTCGTTCAATTCGCGGATATCAATTGTTTCAGCCATAAATCAATGTATTTTAATGTTTAATTTTTCGTTTTCGCCCGGCCATACACCGGTAATTATAATTCGCTTCCAAAAGTACGGGAATAAATTAACCATAGCAACTAATTTTTATTAAAAAACAATGTGAAACCTTTAGATTAAACTACTTTCATAGAGTTTAGAGCCTGTTTAATTTTGTTCAGTATTCTTTTCAAGAGTTCTTCTTTGAAAATATTTTTCTGTTTTTACTAAGAGCATAGCAGGCTATGTAACGGATAAAAAGAGGAAAACAGACCAGGAAGAAACTCAAAAGGAACTGAAAAAATACTTCTTCAAGAATTTTTAAACAAGCTCTGAGTATTTAACAAAAAAGAAGCAGTATCTTTTTACTGCTTCTTCACTAATTTAGGTATCTTTATTGTTGTGCCCGCAGGTACATTATCCGGTTTTTTGATAACGTCCGGATTATGTTTTACTATATATGGATATAACGCTTTAGTTCCATAAAAACGAAGAGCCACTCTGGTCAATGTCTCACCCGGCTTTATCGTATATGTCGCCTGCGTTCCTGCAATGGTATAATTGGTAGAATCGGGTACATACTCAACTTTCTTCTGCTTTTTCGGCTGGGAGGCAGATGTAGCGGCTACTACAGTCTGTTTGACGGCAACCGGTGCTTCCTGCTGTTTTATTACAGGTTCAGCAATCAGCTTCTTCGACACAGTATCTTTTACGGCAATCGCCACACTATCCTTAACACCGATACTATCCATTAAAACCGTATTACCTGCCGCATTGCCAACTTCATTGCCAGCGGTTTCCTCCACAGGCGGTTCAGTCGATAATCCGTCAAACCAATCAGGATAATACAAATAAGCGACGGTTCCTGCACATAGCAATACCACAAGAGCCACGATGGCAATGAAGTATTTCATTGCGGAAGATTCAGCCGGACCGGCAGTTTTGATAACCTCCACCCTCTCTTCATAAACTTCGTCCGAAGCCACAGTCTCCACAGGAACAACGGCTTCTTCTACAGGTTCCGGTTCGACAGGACTATCAGTTTTCTCCGCAATCTCCGGTGTCTCAACCGCACTACCGGCAACCACTTCCGACACAGCATCTTCCACTTTCTGCTCCGTATCTTCATCCTCCTCACTGTCACTATCTACAGGGGTATCTTCTAAAACAGTACCTTCATTGAGCACTACTGTTTCAAAATGCGCAAACGGCTTATTGATAATATCTTTCAAAGCAGGCTCCGGAGTAAATGAAACTTTGGTATGGCCTTGTATCTCAAAGCGTTCCCCAGTATTGACATTTACACTCTCCCGGCTTTCCACATCAATCAGTTTAAAAGCACCCAGGCCTTTAATCTTCACATACTTATCTTTTTCCAACGCTTCTTCAATCAGTTGGAAAAACTCTTTCACAAAACTATCGGCATTCTTCTTGCTCATGCCATGCTTTTCAGCCAGCAAGTCAATCAGATCCTGTATGTTTAGTTTTTCATTCATAATATGGAAGATTTTAAAAGAAAGATTACTTAAACTTATCCTTTAGCAAAGTACTGGGTTTATAAGTCAACACCAGTTTAGGCGGAACCAGCATACGCTGTTTGGTTGTTGGATTTACGGATATACGTTCCGCTTTCTTTTTCACTTCGAATATTCCAAAGCCTTGTATGGAAATCGTATTTCCTTCTTCCAGTTGCCGCGTCATATCCGACAGTAAAGATGTAACCAATTCCGAAGTATCCTTCAAAGTATACCCCAACCTGCGTGACAATTCTGAAGTAAATTCTTTGTTATTCAAAATCCAAGCTTTAAAATTGTGAACTACGGTGCTATATTAGCAAATCTTCCCCACATACACAAGAAGTACGAAAGGAAATATTTAAATAATCCGTCCAAAAAGGTCGAAATCATCGGAATTTATTATCTCTACCTGATAAAAGCCGCCAATCTCCAACGGTTCATCACCACATTCAATCAGCACTTCCGGGTCTACTTCGGGAGAATCGAACTCCGTACGTCCGATATAGTAATCACCTTCCAGACGGTCGATTATTACTCTCATCTGCCTGCCTACCTTTGCTGCGCTCAGTTCGGCAGAAATACCTTGCTGGATGGACATCAATTCATCCAACCGGGCTTGCTTTACTTCTTGAGGAATGCTGTCTTCGTAATGGGCAGCGGCATACGTACCTTCCTCCTCGGAATATGCAAATGCCCCCATTCTATCGAAGCGCACCTTGCGGACAAACTCCTTCAACTCTTCAAAGTCAGCTTCCGTTTCTCCAGGATGCCCCACCATAAGCGTAGTGCGCAAGTGAATTCCCGGAACTTCTTCCCGGAACTTTTCTATCAACCGATAAGTATCCTCTTTGGTAACATGACGGCGCATTTTCTCCAGCATATTATCACTGATATGCTGCAAGGCAATATCCATATATTTACACACATTGGGACGCTCGCGCATCACGCGGAATAAATCCATCGGGAAATGAGCCGGATAAGCATAATGCAAACGTATCCATTCCACACCTGGAATTTCTGAGATTTTTTCAATTAATTGGGGCAACATCTGCCTCTTATATAAATCTACACCATAATAGGTCAATTCCTGCGCAATAACCTGAAACTCTTTCACTCCGCGGGCCACAAGATACTTCACCTCGTCCAGAATTTCTTCCATAGGACGCGACACATGCCGGCCCGTAATGATAGGAATGGCACAATAAGAACATTTGCGGTCGCATCCTTCCGATATTTTCAGATAGGCATAATGCTGGGGAGTGGTCAGTGTACGCTCTATGTGCAGTTCCTCATGGTATGCCTTACCCAAGTCCTGCAGCAACTCTTTCCAATTGAACTTGCCGTAAAACTTATCCACCTGAGGAATTTCAATTGCCAGTTCCTTCAGATAACGTTCCGAAAGGCAACCCATAACATATAGTTTCTCCAACTCACCTTCTTCCTTGGCCTGCGCAAATTCAAGAATCATATTGATGGACTCCTCTTTTGCATCGCCGATGAAACCACAGGTATTAATTACGGCAATCTCTCCTTTCGGACGCTCGGCATCATGCGTCACATGAAAACCCGCTTCCTCCAACTGGCGCATCAAATGCTCCGAGTCCACTAAATTTTTAGAGCAGCCTAATGTTATGATATCAATGGTTTTCCGTTTCATGCATTCCCTCCGAACAATGAATCGACAAACTCTTTTTTACGGAACACCTGCAAGTCCTCTATACCTTCTCCCAGACCGATGTACTTTACCGGAATCTTAAACTGGTCGGAGATTCCGATTACAACGCCGCCTTTAGCCGTTCCGTCCAGCTTGGTTACAGCCATTGCCGTAACCTCCGTTGCCAAAGTAAACTGCTTGGCCTGCTCAAATGCGTTCTGTCCGGTGGAACCGTCCAAAACAAGCAATACCTCATTCGGAGCATCCGGCACAACCTTCTTCATTACATTCTTAATTTTGGTCAGCTCGTTCATCAGACCCACTTTATTATGCAGACGTCCGGCGGTATCTATAATCACCACATCGGCATTATTGGCTACTGCTGAACTCAAAGTATCAAATGCCACAGAAGCAGGGTCAGCACCCATTTTCTGCTTGATAACGGGAACTCCCACACGTTCGCCCCAGATAAGCAGCTGCTCCACCGCCGCCGCACGGAAAGTATCGGCAGCACCCAGATAAACGGATTTGCCGGCTTTCTTAAACTGATAAGCCAGTTTGCCTATAGTCGTGGTTTTTCCTACACCATTCACTCCCACTACCATAATCACGTATGGCTTCTTCGCAACAGGAGTTTCAAAGTCGTCCACATCATCCGAGTTGTTCTCTGTGAGCAAAGCAGCGATTTCATCGCGCAGAATCACATTCAGCTCCTTCGCATTCATATATTTCTCGTCTGCGGCACGCTTCTCGATACGTCCTATAATCTTCAACGTAGTTTCTACGCCCACATCCGAAGTAATCAACACCTCTTCCAGATTATCCAGCACCTCATCATCCACTTTCGATTTACCGGCTATAGCACGGGCAATCTTCCCAAACACACTCTCTTTTGTTTTAGATAATCCTTTATCTAATGTTTCCTTCTTTTCTTTTGAGAAAAAACTAAAAAATCCCATAGTCTACTTTTTTGTACAATACATTATGCCACAAAGATATAACAAAATTAACAAATAATAAAAGCCGAAACGATTTAATAGCAAAAAAAATCCCCCCGCCGATATATCGACGAGAGGAGCTTTATAAGTAATCAGCGCCTTACAGCAACTGCATTTATCTTATTTCTTGAAAAAGTCCTGTACTTTTTCGTTAGGAACCATTTGCTCATCGAAGATGTAAGCACCGGTCTTCGGAGACTTAACCATCTTGATAACCTTCGTATAAGCACGACCTTCCTTAGAACCATCGTGCAAACTTGCTACTGTTTTCTTTGCCATGGGTTATACTATTATTATTTAATTTCCTTGTGTACTGTTACTCTCTTCAGAATCGGGTTGTATTTCTTCAACTCCAATCTCTCGGTAGTGTTCTTTCTGTTCTTCGTTGTAATATAACGAGAAGTTCCCGGCATACCGCTATCCTTGTGTTCTGTGCATTCCAGAATCACCTGTACTCTGTTACCTTTTGCTTTCTTTGCCATAATCAGTTATTCTCCTCTACTTTTAGCCAATTACTTTAATGCTTTTCCAATCACAATAACCCTTAGCTACTGCATCCTTCAAAGCAGCATCCAAACCTTTTTTGTTAATAATGCGCAGACCGTTGGCGCAAATGCTCAGACTGATCCAGCAGTCCTGTTCTACATAATAGAATTTCTTGTTAAACAAGTTCAAATCAAAGGTTCTTTTTGTTCTTCTCTTTGAGTGTGAAACATTGTTGCCAATCATGGCTTTCTTTCCGGTAATTTGACAAATCTTCGACATTTCTATCTTTATTTTATAGTTTTTATCTATACTTATTTCAAACAGAGCGCAAAGTAAGCACTTTTATCGTTACGAAACAAGTTTTTCCTAAAATAATTCGTTGTACGAAAACATTTTTTCCTCATTTCAGCATACTACAGAGCATAAACAGCGCGTTTTGAATAGCCGACTGTACATTTTCCGCCCTTCCGCGATCACCTTCCTGCTTCATGGTTACAATTTCGTTTTTGCAGGCAGCCGCTATCCACACAGTACCTACCGGTTTCTCCGGTGTACCGCCGCCGGGACCGGCAATTCCCGAAGTGGCAACCGCACAATCCGTTTTCAACGTTTTCATCGCACCTTTCACCATTTCAACAACCGTCTCCCTGCTCACTGCACCGTACTGCGCCAGCGTCTCGACAGAAACATGGAGCAAATCCGCCTTTACTTCGTTGGAATACGCCACAATTCCGCCTTTAAAATACTCCGAGCTCCCCGGAACCGAAGTTATCAAGGCAGCTATCCCACCACCGGTACAACTTTCAGCGGTGGAAAGGGAGAAATTCTTTGCTTTCAGCAGTTCCCCTACCTTCTCTTCCGTCTTCATACCTTATTATATATATGCAATATACTTTTTCCTTATAAAGTGACACGTGAATAAGCCGGCGCTTCCATCGGGCAGAAATCCTTATCCAAATACTTGAAGTATCCGGTTATGGCAATCATCGCAGCATTATCCGTTGTATAGCTGAACTTGGGAATGAAAATATTCCATCCATACTTCTCAGCATGTTCGCGGAATGAGTTACGCAGACCATTGTTTGCCGATACACCACCTGCAACGGCCACATCCTTTATCTTGTACTGTTTTGCCGCTTTACGCAACTTATCCATCAGAATATCGACAACAGTAGCTTCCAGCGATGCCGCCAGGTCTGTCTTGTGATGTTCGATGAAATCGGGGTCATCCTTTATCCAATCGCGCAAGGAATACAGAAACGAAGTCTTCAAGCCGCTGAAGCTGTAATCCAGTCCGGGAATATGCGGTTTGCTGAAAGTAAAGGCTTTAGGATTTCCCTGGCGGGCAAGCCGGTCGATAATCGGTCCGCCGGGATAACCCAGTCCCATTACCTTGGAGCATTTGTCGATGGCTTCACCTGCAGCATCATCAATTGTCTGCCCCAGGATTTCCATGTCGTTGTAGGCCTTTACTAAAATAATCTGAGAGTTGCCACCGGAAACCAGCAGGCAAAGGAAAGGAAATTCCGGCTGCACATTCTCTTCACCTTCCGCTTTAATAAAATGAGCTAATACATGTCCGGTCAAGTGATTGACATCTATCATAGGTATCCCCAACGCACGGGCGAACCCTTTGGCAAAGGACACACCCACCAGCAAAGACCCCATCAGCCCCGGACCGCGCGTAAACGCCACGGCACTTAATTCTTCCTTGGTAACTCCGGCACGTTTCAAAGCCTCGTGCACCACCGGCACTATATTCTGTTGATGCGCACGCGAAGCCAGTTCGGGCACTACCCCACCATAAGCTTCGTGAACAGCCTGACTGGCAACGACATTCGACAGCAGGTAGCCATCCTTGATGACCGCTGCGGAAGTGTCATCACATGAAGATTCAATTCCTAAGATTATTGTACTCATAGTGTTTATTTACGTTTAAACGCTGCAAAAGTAGTGATAAAAGTAGTATCCATAACGTATTATTTCATATTTTTGTTGGCTGAATTAAAAAAATAACCGCCTATCAGAACGCTGAAAACGACAGTACGCTGGATAATCGGTATAGTGTTAGGACTCTATATCGGAATAATTTTGCTGCTGAACATTCCTTATGTCCAGCACCGCATGTCTGTACTCGTTGCCAAGGAGCTGAGCACCGTATTAGGTAGCGAGCTCACAGTAGGGCGGATAAACATAGGACTGCTGAACCGGATTATCATCGACGACCTGGTGCTGAACGACCAATCGGGAAAAGAGTTGCTGAAAATAGGCCGTCTGTCCGCTAAGTTCGAGATACTGCCGCTGTTCAGCGGAAAGATATCCATCGGTAACGTACAGCTTTTCAGTTTCAATGCCAATCTGGAAAGACCTACTCCCCAGGCAAGCACCAACTTCCAATTCGTGCTCGATGCTTTCGCTTCCAAAGACACCGTCAAGAAGAAGAGCAATCTGGACCTACGCATCAACTCACTCCTGATACGACGCGGAAAGGTATCTTACGATGTGTTGTCAGCCGAAAGCACTCCGGGCAAGTTCAACCCGCAACACATCCGCCTGTCCAACATTCTTGCCAACATCTCGCTGAAAGCGCTCCAGAACGACTCGGTCAACGCTGCCATCAAGCGGATGAGCGTTGAAGAGGAGCACTCCGGCTTCGAACTGAAAAAGCTAAGTCTGAAGATAATAGCCAACGACCGGAAGATGCGGATAGAGAACTTCGCCATAGATTTGCCCAACACCTCTTTGGCAATGGATACCATCCGTATGGAATACGACAGCCTGGAATCACTCGGCCATTTCACCGATGATGTCCGTTTTTCGTTCCGTATGCTGCCTTCAGAAGTAGCATTACAGGATATATCGGCATTCGTGCCTGCCGTCAAGCCCTTCAAGGAAAAGTTGAAGTTGGAAATGGAAGCCGCCGGAACGGTCAACCGGCTCAACTGTCCGAAACTGCTTATCTCTTCCAACGATCACTTCCTGCTGAAAGGCAATGTATCCCTACAGGATCTGTCTCATCCGCAAGATGCATACATATTCGGCAATCTGTCCAATTTATATGCCGACCCGGACGGCATTGCATTCTTTGTACGCAACCTGAGTAAAGATTACAAAGGAGTTCCTCCGGTATTGCAGAATCTGGGCACGGTATCTTTCCGTGGAGAGATTTCCGGATACTTCACGGACCTGGTGACCTATGGCGAAGTCCGCACGGATATAGGCACTATCAAGACAGACGTCAAACTCAGTTCCGACAAAGACAAGGGCTATTTCGCTTATTCGGGTGCGGTAAAGACAACCGGATTCGAACTGGGCAGGATGCTGAACAACGACAAGCTTGGAAAAGTCACCTTCAACATGGACGTCAAAGGCAACCATTACGCCCAAAGATACCCCGCCATTACCATGAAAGGGCTGGTAGCATCCATAGACTACAGTGACTATACCTACGAAAACATCACTTTGGACGGAGAGTATAAGCAAGGCGGCTTCAACGGTAACGTATCGCTCAACGACGAAAACGGAGCCATACAACTGAACGGCTCTATCAATACTGCCGGCAAAACACCCACCTTCAACTTCCGTGCCGCTATCGACCATTTCCGCCCTAACACCCTGCACCTCACACCCAAATACAAGGACACGGAATTGGCCGTAAAGATAAAAGCCGACTTCACCGGTAGCTCCATCAACGACATGAACGGTGAAATCAACGTCGACAGTCTCCAATACATCGCTCCGGAACAGAACTTCTTCATGGACAACCTGCGGATTGCTGCCACTCAGAGCGATGAGCGCCAGAAACGGCTGACTATCAATTCCAACTTCCTGCGCGGTACTATCGAAGGCGACTATTCCTATCAGACATTGCCCGCCAGCGTGCTCAACATCATGCGGCGTTACATCCCGGCTCTGATACAGCCCGCCAGGAAACCGCAGAAAACAGAAAACAATTTCCATTTCGACCTCCATATCTACGATACGGAGATACTCTCCACCGTATTCCAGATACCGCTGAAAGTATATACCCACTCTACTCTGAAGGGCTATTTCAACGACAAAGCGCAACGGTTGCGCGTAGAGGGGTACTTCCCGCGGCTGAGTTACGGCGGAAAGTTCTTTGAGTCGGGCGTGGTTCTCTGCGAAAATCCGGGTGAACAGTTCCAGGCAAAAGTCCGCTTCACCAACCGGAAAACAACCGGCGCGGTAAACGTAGCCCTCGAAGCCAAGGCAAAGGACGACCGGATACAAACCATATTCAACTGGGGAAACAGCAGCGCTGTAACTTACAGCGGCAAGATAGCGGCTCTCACTCAATTCGTCCGCAACTCTTCCCAAGAAGTTGGCGACGACAAAATACACACAAAATCCTCCCGCCAAGCCCAAAAAGAGAAACCCGCCCTGAAAACGATTGTCAACGTACAGGAAACGAACGTAATCCTCAACGACACTGTATGGAAGATACACCCTTCGCAAATCGTGGTCGACTCGGGCAAAGTGCACGTCAACAATTTCTACTTCAGCCATAAAGAACGTCACTTGCAAATCAACGGAACCGTATCCGAACAACCTCAGGACACCGTACGCCTGAACCTGAAAGAGATAAACATAGGATACGTATTCGATATAGCCGACCTGGGTGTCAACTTCAAAGGCGAGGCCACGGGCCCGGCATATGCCAGCGGAATACTTAAAAAGCCGGTGATGAGTACCGACCTCTTCATACGCAACCTCGGCTTGAACGAGGGGCTTTTGGGCGATGCCAACATACACGGCGAATGGCATCACGACGTGAAAGGCATCTACCTGGATGCCCGTATCCGCGAGAAAGACATTGCCAAAAGCCATGTATACGGATACATCTACCCCATAAAACCCACCAGTGCGCTCGACTTGCAAATCGAAGCCGACAGCACCAACCTGAAGTTCATCCACCACTACATGCAGAGCATCACCCCCGAATTCAACGGGCGTGCCAGCGGCCACGTACATTTCTACGGCAAGTTCAAGGCGCTGACAATGGAAGGCCGCGTATTCGGTGACGCCTCCCTCAAGGTAGATGTACTCAACACTACTTTCTCCCTGAAAGACAGCATACTTATCGAACCGGGCGGACTTACTTTCCGCAACAACCGCATCTTCGATACGCAAGGGCATCAGGGCAGAGCCAACGGTTACCTGCACTACCGGCATTTCAAGGATTTGGAATACCGCTTCCGGTTCGATGTGGACAACATGCTGGTTATGAACACCAAAGAATCACCCGACTTCCCCTTCTACGGCACGGTGTATGGCACAGGCAACGCCACCATTGCCGGCAATGCGGCAGACGGGGTGAATATCGACGTGGCAATGACCACCAACCGCAACACCAACTTCACTTATATGAAAGAAGGTGTCGCCTCGGCAGTGAGCAACCAGTTCATACGCTTTGTAGACAAGACACCGCGCCGCGTACTTCAGGATTCCATTATGCTGATGTCCGAATACGAGCAGGCGCAGAAAGAAGTCATGGAAAAGGAAAGTGACACCGACATACGACTGAATCTCCTGATAGACGCAACTCCGGACGCCACCATGAAAATCATCATGGACCCCATTGCAGGTGACTACATCAGCGGTAAAGGAACGGGAAATATCCGCACCGAATTCTACAATAAAGGAGATGTGAAAATGTTCGGCAGCTACCGCATCAGCCAGGGAGTTTATAAATTCAGCCTGCAAGAAGTTATCCGCAAAGACTTCATCATCAAAGACGGAAGTACCATCACCTTTAACGGCGCGCCGCTCAATGCCACCCTCGACATCCAGGCAGGCTATCTTGTAAACTCCGCTTCGCTGAACGACCTCGTTCCCGATGCCGGCAATTACGTCAACCAGACCAACATCAAGGTTAACTGCCTCATGGCACTGACCGGACAGCTCACCTCACCGGACATCAAAATGAGCCTGGAGCTGCCCAACGAACGCGATGAAGTACAGGCATTGGTACGGAATTATATCCCTACGGACGAGCAGATGAACATGCAGATACTCTACCTTTTAGGTATCGGCAAGTTCTATACTCCGGAGAATGTAGACGCCACCGGCAACTCCAACATGATGTCGAGCGTGCTCTCTTCTACCCTTTCCGGACAACTGAACAATGCGCTCTCGCAGATTATCGACAGCAATAACTGGAACTTCGGCACAAACTTCAGTACCGGAGAAAAAGGCTGGACGGACATGGAGTTCGAGACAATGCTTTCCGGGCAACTGCTGAATAACCGCCTGCTCATAAACGGTAACTTCGGCTATCGCGAGAATCCGATGGCGAACACCAACTTCGTAGGTGACTTCCAAGCCGAATGGCTCGTAAACCGTTCCGGCGATATCCGTCTGAAAGCGTATAACGAAACCAACGACCGCTATTACACCAAGACCAACCTCACCACTCAGGGTATAGGCATCATCTTCAAGAAGGATTTCAACAAATGGAATGAACTGCTCTTTTGGAACAAGTGGAAGTTGAAAAGGCTGAAAAGGAAACAAGCGGAGAAGAATACGTCCGCTCCGGACAGTATCCCTCAAAAGAAATCCCGTCCGGAAGCACAATCCAAACGGGAAAGGGAAGAATGAGTGCATGCTTTCTTTTAAAACAGATGGTCTGTATGGTGTAAACAGACCATCTGTTTGTACCGTACAGACCATCTGTTTCACTCCGACAGACCATGCGTTTATTTCCTATACACTATCTTAAACTACTTTTGGCATGAACAACGCTCCTGACATCTCGGCGTGCACCTATAAAAACAGTTCTTCAAGGAAGGAACCAATGTAGCGATACGCTTGGTATGTCCGTACCTGCAAAGAGAGGATGCAAATCCTCTGCGAAGCCGAAACATCGTCCGCAAGCAAACAAATTCCAATAAAATGCAATATATTATATCGCGTGCAGCAATGGCGCACGCAAAGACTGTAAATATTATAAAGCCAACAGATTATGAAAGATTTAACAACCTTTACGCTTTCAGTCATACAGGAACTGGAAGACGAGGGGCGGTTCGGAACC
>ENA-UERQ01000387-UERQ01000387.1-human-gut-metagenome-genome-assembly--contig:-NODE-387-length-37358-cov-19.840455_pt1 | contig 37358 bp, 38 predicted proteins | sample MGYA00242986_ERZ507987 | MGnify/ENA primary metagenome ERZ507987 (study PRJEB26167, sample SAMN06115429) | human gut metagenome | host: Homo sapiens | place: China:Chongqing | collected 2015-04-15...
GCCCAGGGCTTATTAAAGTTACCCTTTTTTATCTCAAAATCCATCAAAAAAGTACTTGACATTTATTAGCAAGGTTTATTACTTATCAATCACGTGAATTCATTGGCAATACAATCTTCAAATTATCCCGTTCTCCTTTTCGACCAGACCTTATGACAACTGGATGACAAGGCGCATATACATCAATCTCTGCTATTTTTCTTGTGCCGCTGTAAGCACTTATGGATTCCAAGGCATCCTTGAGATATTGAGCATTGATAACAATGGTCTCCAGTTTTCTCTCACCATCCAAGTTTTTCAATACCTTATCAACGTCGTAAAAATTCCCTTCTGGTTGCACATATCCAATTATGGACTCTCCGACTTGGGCGTAAAGGCGATTCTTATTTACTTCCAACTCAGCATAGTTATCATATCTGGTGACCTTTGGTATTAAAGGTCTTATGTAACATACAAAAGATTCATCTGCTTCAACCAGTTTGGCATATTCGATGGATACCCGGTGGCCATCCAATGCGGTGGCTTTTATAAACATTTCCTTCGCATCAATTTCCAGATGTATCCATGACATCAATTCATTGGATGCATCCTTACTGACAAACCGCTTTGTGTTATCAATAATACGTTTAAATTCCTTAGCATCTAACACTGCCTTCATTTTTTCTTTCTACCTCCTTTTGCTCCTGGCCTCCAACTGGTCCATTAGGTCCTGGAGCATGTGCAGTACCAATGGGCAGGATTGATACCGTTCCCGCAGCAGCATCTCCTGCTGTACCACCTCCTCCCATTCTTGAGACTGCCAGTCCGGCGGATTCTTATACCGACGCCAGAACCCATTATAGACATCGTTGTATATTCCCTTTACATCCTGGTCCGTCAGGATTACCACATCATCCAAGGTCATAGGCTTTCCAGCCTTATATAGATTCCCGGATGCGCTGCCCAGTACTTACAGATTACCTCACTGGCCACTTGCGCATCATCTCGCCAAAACCCCAGGTCCGTCATGACATCCTTAAGCAGTTTGACCAGGTTATCCGTATCTGGCTTGCTGGTCTTATATTCACCATCATGATGGCCGGTTCGGAGAGGGAAGCACCACCAGGTGGTTAACCGGAGTGCACCCTGGGCCGGTTCCTCAGGTACATGCCTTGACATGTGCGCCCTCAACTTCGCCCTGGCTGCCTTTAGCTCTACTGGCTCATAGAATACTGGTTTACCATTTACCACATGCACCTGCTTCTCCTGATGGGTGCAGGTAGGCGGTTCCATCGGCATAAAAAATTCAATCATCGTATCATCACCACTTTCATACATTAAAGTGTAAAATTTTTATCATCTTTCCAAAATCGCCCTGTCAACGGGTGGGGGAAGGGAACGGGCGGGCTGTGCCTTAAGCCCGTCCTTTCCTACCCCCGTGACCTCGCGTAAGCGGGGGAAAAATATATATTTATATATAAGGTTTCCCCGCCGCACGGGGATATCTTAAATTTAAGGTTTCCCCGCTGTTTTCCCTTATCACGGGGAAACCTGATTTATAAGGTTTCCCCGCCTGTTACCTCTTGACGGGGGAAACTGAATTGTAAGGTTTCCCCGCCTGTTACCTCTTGACGGGGGAAACTGAATTGTAAGGTTTCCCCATTCATAATAGCTTCGCGGGGATATCTTGTTTTTCAGGTTTCCCCGTCTTTCATGTTTCCATCTTTTTTTCGGATTTCCCCGCCTTCATATGCATATCCACCATGCTCTTTTATCCTGTCACGGGCTGTCCGTTCGGATATGCCAAGGTATTCTGCTACATCTTTAACAGTTGGAGTCTCTCCAAGATTGCTTGATTCGATGGCCTCCTCCAAGGCCTTTTTTCTATCTGCCTTCCGGCTCTGTGTGTTCTTTTTAATCTTCTCGCTGCCACGCTGCCACGGCGGCTTCTCTGCCTCAGGCTGTATATCTCCCAGAATGCCCACGGTATCCACTCTATGGCATGGATAATCAAACCACAGGTTGACTGCCGGGAACTTTGGAAACTCTCTCAGCGTCCCCTCAATGCGCCAGGCCGTCACAGCCTTGGCCCTTATCTTAGCGGCCTCCACAATGCGCTGCAGGGCCGCCCATTGCCATTTGTCCAGCTTATTCTCGCAGTAAATGAGCATCTGATAGCTGCTGCATAAATCATCCTCTGACAGGTCATCCTCCCATTTAAAATGGGCATCCAGGTACTGCTTGCAGGCCGCACACACTGCTTTGTTCTCCTCGGCCTTAAGCACATCCTCAGACAGTTCAAGCTCTATCATATCCAGCATGGCGTCCGGGTCGCGGGCAAACACACCGGATCCGGACGCGCGGTCCATGGCCTTCTTTCCTCCCTGGCCGCCCTTACTGTGGTGATGGCAATAGATAACCGCCACGCCCAGTTCCGTACAGACTTTGTCAAACTGGTTACAGAAATTAGCCATCTGGTCCGCGCTGTTCTCGTCGCCGGTAATGACTTTATAAATGGGGTCAATCACAATGGCTATGTAGTTCTTCTTGGCGGCCCTGCGTATGAGCATCGGAGCCAGTTTGTCCATAGGCCGGGACTTACCACGCAGGTTCCAGATATCAATGTTTTTAAGGTTGTCCGGTTTCCATCCCAGAGCCTGGTATACATCCCTGAAACGGTGCAGACAGCTGGCCCGGTCCAGTTCCAGATTCACATACAAGACACGCCCTTGCGTGCACTTCCAGCCCATCCACTCCCTGCCCTCCGCAATAGCAATACACATCTCAATCTGGAGGAAGGATTTGCCGGCCTTGGAAGGTCCAGCGATAAGCATCTTATGCCCCTGGCGGAGCACTCCGTCAATCAGGCATGGCGCCAGCTCCGGAAGGTTATCCCAGACATCCTCCAGGCTCTCTGGATCCGGCAGGCCATCATTGACAGATTCAATCCATTCCTTCCACTCGGCCCAGTTCGCTTTCCCGATATTGGTATCCATCAGGAACTGTTTGTGACCCCCGCGGATGATTCCGGGCATCCTGGACAGCCTGGAAGGGTTCTTATTCTGCGGGTCTATCTCAAGGCCGTTCTTTTTGCAGATGGTATATAGGTAATCCACACGTTTCTTATATTCCATGAAGTCAGCCGCATCCACCCGCACGATGGCGTGCAGGCTCTTCTTCCCGCTATGGACCAGGCATGCCACCGGCAGCTCAAGTTCCCTTATGATGGCGTGCTGCTTCTCAATGTCCATCCCATCCGACTCCACCAGGGAATATCTGTAATCGGTCACGTTCGTGTCCCTGACGTCAATCCCGTCCATGGGGTTGAACCGTATCCAGGCCCCTGCCTCCGGGTTGTAATCCCCCAGCACGCTGCCGATATCACCATTGCAGCCTGACAATGCCTCAATCAGCTGCCTGGCGGTACGGTCATAGGCGCCTTTATCCGCCGGGACCCACTTCCCGTCCTTATCCCAACTCCTGACCGCATAACCGACCTTATCATCGGCCTTGAACAGTGTCTCCAGGTAAGTGATGAGCTGTAGCACCGGGTCCCAGCTGTCCGGTTCCTTCACGTCACGGCCTTCCACCCAGTCCGTATCCACGATGATGCCATCCGATGAGATGGCGTCATCCCAGTCCAGTGCATGTCCCGGGTCATATGGCGGCGTCCATCCCTGTTCCCTGGCGTACTGGACAATGGTACCACCCGTCACTGGCGTTCCATGGCCATGGAAACCATTCCATTTCTTCTGGCACTCACCAGGATGATACCTGCCGGGGTCCCTCTGGCTCCATGCATCCCAGATTTCCACGCTGTATCCCTCCTGGTCCAGGGCCATCCCCACATTCAGCCATTGCTGGTAATCCAGTTCCGCCGGCTCTATGCTGTTTAAGACCTCCAACAGGTCATACTGGTTATTCTCCATGGCTTACTCCTTATCTATCAGGCACATACTCACTGGGGTTAATTCCTCTTGGGGCCCCGGTCCATCCTGCTGCCGCTATCCTGTCAATCATGTTTTTTCCTGCCTCAAAGCTCCAGGTCCCCACATGTTGGAACCCATATTTTTCAAGACATCGAATCTGCTTCGGGGTTGTCAGCCCTTCCTCCTGTCTCTTATGGAGACGGTCCAGTATCATGCTGGCCTTTCCAGCATTGTCAATATCATCCGGGAGGATACCCCGTTTCTCCAGTTCCTTCTTTTGGCTATCGGACGGCGGTGCCAGTTCCCATCCAAATGCAGGGACATATCCGGCCAGGTCCTCCGCCTGTATGCTCATCTCAAACTGCAGCGGATCCACCAGCTTCTTCTTCCGGTTCCGCATCTCACGCAGCTGCTTGGCCAGGGATTCCTCTCTTTCTGCAATTACATCCTCTGACGCCCTTTTCTCTGCCTCCTCGATGTCTACAGGACAGCCGCAGGCCTCCTCCATGTTTTCGGTCATCTTCTGAGCTACTTCACGGTCTGTACAGATAAGGTCTGCCGGATGGCACAGTTCATGGCGTTCCGTGTGCCACAGGAAGTCTAAAAGCAACAGGTGTTCTTTCCCTGGATGCAGCCGGGTGCCACGTCCTACCATCTGGCTGTACAGACTCCTGACCTTGGTCGGTCTTAGCACCACAATACAGTCAACGGATGGGCAGTCCCACCCTTCTGTCAGCAGCATGGAATTGCACAACACGTTGTAATCCCCGCGGTCAAATGCTTCCAACACTTCCGCCCGGTCCTTACTCTCCCCGTTGACCTCAGCAGCCTTGAATCCTTTTTCGGTCAGAATGTCGCGGAATTTCTGACTGGTCTTAACTAGTGGAAGAAAAACCACTGTTTTTCGGTTCTTACAATACTTTTCCATCTCGTCCGCAATCTGGTACAGGTATGGGTCAAGGGCTGTTGCAATGTCCCCCGCCTTGAAGTCACCGGACTGCATGGACACGCCTGAAAGGTCCAGCTTTAATGGTATGGTCAGCGCTTTGATAGGGGACAGGAATCCTGCCTTAATGGCCTTAGGGAGGGTATACTCATAGGCCAGGCTGTCGAATACCTGCCCCAGGTTCTGCATGTCCCCACGGTCTGGGGTCGCTGTTACTCCCAATACCCTGGCCTTGTCAAAATGTGCCAGTATTTTCTGATAGCTGTCTGATATGCTGTGATGGGCCTCGTCAATGATGATGGTGTTGAAATAATCGGCAGGGAACTGTCCCAGCCGTTTTTCCCTCATCAGAGTCTGGACGGAACCGACCACAACCCGGAACCAGCTGCCCAGACAGGACTGCTCCGCTTTCTCCGTGGCACATCCCAGTTTTGTAGCCTTGGCAATCTTGTCCGCCGCCTGGTCCAGGAGTTCGCCACGGTGGGCCAGGATTAACACCCGGTCTCCACGGCGCACACAGTCCTCCGTCACCTTGGCAAATACGATGGTCTTACCGCAGCCTGTCGGCAGGACCAGGAGTGTCCGAAGGACACCCTTGTCCCATTCCTGGAAGATAGCTTCCTTTGCCTCGGATTGATAGGGTCTTAACTCCATTAAAAATCACCAGCCTTAAACTGTTTCGGTTCCGGGGCAAGGTATTCGTCCACCTTGTTATTCCTACGCTGTTTCCCATTCTTATCCTTATACTCGTTGACATAAATTTTGAATCTCCCCGTGGCTCCAGGAACTTCATTCCAGCGCGGTTTCAGTTTCTCCCCCTTCTTCCGCTGTCCGATGCACAGGAAGAACTGGCAAAGTTTCCACTCCATCTTGCTGTTCAGGATAAGGTCATCAAAAACATGGTGTTCGTTTCCGTCTGAGTCTTTGATGACGCAGTCAATTGTTGCCTTGTTGCAGGCTGCCATCTTGTCGCTACCTGCAAACCTCCCCCTCTCCATGGTCCTGATTTCAAAATCGTATTCTCCATCTGGTAATGGCTCAAAATCAGAACCTTCATTTTCTATCTGGTCATCCCAGCTTAATTCCCTGCCCAATGCTTCATTCATATCATTCATGTATCACATATCCTCCTAATTGAATACTAATGCGTCCTTATCCTTCATTTCCTTAATCATTCCATACACTTTATCCCAGGCGCCTACCAAGCAGCCGTCCACAAAATCCTTCGGGTAATCCCGTACGGGCATGTCTCCCGGAAAATACCCTCTTGCCTCCACCACGGCCTGAATGTCCCACTCGCAGACATCATTTGCTATCATGAGGTCCCGCAGGTTCTTAGGAATACGTTCATCCACATTAGACGGCTCCGGCTTGTTTACAGGCTCATTATGAACAGGCTCCGGTGTTTCCGCTTCTTTTGAAGGCTCCTTAATGTCCTTACCATTACTGACTGGCTGCTCCTGAGGTGACTGCTGGTTTTTAGCTGTAACCGTGGCCGGTGTCTCCCGTTTCTCAATCGGGGATGATATGACCGTCTGGGCCTGCTCGATGATATGCCGGATGCTGTCATACTCAAATGGTACCTCATCCGCCAGCCCATACCGGTTCTTGGCATCCCAGCAGCTGTGGTGTGTGGTATACATGACACGCTTTCCGCCCTGGGCCTTATTCTTGCCTTTCTGGGCCCCCTGACCGTCCACATTGACCACGAATGTCTTATAATTACAGAACAATACCATATCGGCCCATTCCTTCACCATGGGGGCTGTCTGCTTGGTCAGTTTCATCTCCCAGCGGTCATAGGCCCCCAGTTCATCCGGCTGCTCAAATTTCCGCATTTTTGCGTGGGCCGTCAGTACCACGTTGACGCCCGTCTTGACCACTTCCTCCAGTAGATTCAAGAGCCGGCCAAACTCCTCCTGAACAAATGTATATCCTTTACCGTATCCAAAATCCTCAATGCTGCTTTTATGGTTCTTGTCACATATCTGGGTAGTACAGAGCATCTCAGCCCAGTCTGCTGTATCAATAACCAGTGTCTGGCACAGGCCTGGGGTGCGCTTCACTTCCATCACCTGTTCCATGAGCATCATCCAGCTGCTGGGCGTTGGGGTTCTGGCCACGTCCATATCCTTTGTAGAGCCCTCTGTATCTATAAAGAGAGGGGCTGGAAACATAGACGCAAACGTGGACTTTCCTATGCCCTCAGGACCATACACTACTACTTTCTTGGCCCCTGGTATCTTTCCCTTAATGATTTCCATTAAAAATCACCTGCCTTCCATCCTGTCTGTTTCGGAGGCTCAGGAGCCGCTGGCATATCCTGTCCTGCCACATATCCGTCCTCAATTATGATGCTGCATTCATCCCCGGTACTTACCCGTGTTGCAATTGCCTGCAGCCCTTCCTGCTCCAGCCACTGTCCAAACTCCTGCAGCGTATCCAGATCCATCTGCTCCAGCTTGTCCAGGAGTACAAAACCACAGTCGGGGTTAAGCCTGCGTACAATTGCGGTAGATACCCGGAGCTGTTCGGAGCCTGACATGTTGTCCCACTTCTGGCCGTTATAAATAAGCTCCCCTTCCTCCACTGAAAGGCCTGGAAGTGGGAGGTCGGCCCCCTTTAATAAGTCGGCCTTTTGCTTCCTCACCGCTTCAATTTTGGTGGTAAGAGTGTTGTATTGTGCCCTGTATTCCTTGGCATCCTCTTCGGCCTTGTCCTTATCCAGGTTGGCCCGTACCTTGCGGTTGGTTTCCTCTATATCTGCAATGTTCTGTTCCAGTTCCGCTGTCGACTGGTCCGTCAGGCTCTCCGCGCTCCCCCTGGCAATCTTAAGGTCAGCATCCAGCTGCGCCTGTTTATGCAGTAAAGCCTGTATCTGCTCTGTAACCTGCTGGTATTCCTGTTCCAACCGGTGGAGGCATTCACGTTTCCTCTGATTCTCCCCGTTCTGGGCAAGTATCTCCTGCTGCTGCCGAATCAGTTCGGATGCAGATATGGGGGTGGATGGGACATCTGGAAAGTAAGGCTGTTCTTTTGCATACTTCTCTTTCTGGTCAGCCGTTCGGCCTATGTAGGTACGTTCGTTGAACATCTCTTTTTCCTGACGTTCTAATTCCGCCAATTGAGGACCAATACCTATAATCTGCAATAAAGTGTTTGCCTTTTCTTTACTATTGGCCTCCATAAACTTTGGGAGGTTCAGAGCCAACTGCTCCACGAACCCATCCAAAAGCTGCTGCCCGGCCTTCTGACCACTGGGGTCTGTCACCTTAAGGCTACTGTTCTTCCCCTTTCGCTCTACGACCAGGCCGTTATTCATAACAATGCGCAGATTGGGGGGGATGGTGGAGCCCTCTCTGGCTGCCTGTGATGGTCGGAACCGTTCCCCTCCCAGGGTCCACGCTATAGCATCCAGGACAGAGGTTTTCCCCTGGTTATTTTTGCCTCCTATAATAGTGAGCCCGTTCGTTGACGGCTCAATTTTGACCGCCCTGACCCGTTTTACGTTTTCAATTTCAAGTTTGTTTATCTTTATTGACATTTAAAGCTCCTCCTTACTTATTGTCCCCGCAGACAAACAGATACCGTTTGTCCAGCTGCACTGCCACCTCTGTATGCTCCAGTTTCTCCAGGCTGCTCACATCAAAGCCCAGTTCCTTTAGATACTCCATGCACCGCTTGACACTTGACTTAAGTTTCAGTTCCGCCAGCACTGCTGCATAATTGGCACCGACTTTCCTCTCGTCGTCCTCATATTTCTTTTTGAGCTGTGTAAGCTTTTTAGAATCATATTTAATAGCGTTCCGAACTCTCCTATCAACCGGGTCAATCTTATCAAGGTAGTAGGATAATCCATAGCATGACGCTGTCTCATAAGACATCTCCTGGCTATCGCGCATAAGGTTTATAAGCTTCTCATGCTCCCGGTTCATCTCCCGCATCGAGGCTTCCAGATTTTTAATTATGTCGGCGGCTCCACTTTCCTTGAATATCCGGTCCTCCTCTTCCTTGACTGCCTTTTCATACGCATCCTGCAGGCTCCTGAACGCTTTATCCCGGACCCTATATACCCAGTTGGTTACTTCTTTTTTGGTAAGCATCTTGCTTTTCCTCCTAAAATCCCTTACAATAAGGGTGTGTTGTTTTTTAGTTATTGGGCCTCTTGCGGTTGCCGCCGCTGGGGCCCATCTCTTTATAATCTTTCAAAACACTAACCCATGCATCAGCAGGTAAAGCGGGGTCATTGATTGCACGTCCTATACCGTTAATAATGCAGGCGGAAGCATATTCCTCTCCATATTCCTCACACCATTCATGTAGCAGGTCCACAATGGCCTCTAAGTCATCCTTCTTTTTCATTGTCCTAACACCTCCCTACTCACAGTCTCACGCCCATGGCCGCCGCCATGACCACGATAGCTACCATCCACATCCCCAGCAGCCAGATGACCGCCGGCACAATCCATTTAGCTGCCTTCATGATTGGGCCGTCCCGGCGCCTCCTGCACCGTCGGAAGGTCACCATACGCCTGTGCCCCATGATGTTGGTCATCACCGCAGTGGCCGGTCCCACAAAATCCACACGCCAGCCAGGATACTGGACCGCTACTTTGGCGCGGATGCAAAGTTCTGATACCTTAATCACTGACTTGTCCCTCCCCTTGGAATACTGGATAATCTTCAATGAATTGCTCCAAATCGCTTCCCCGAATCTTTATCCGCCCCAGTTTTAATGCTCGCAGGCTCCCTTTTCTAATCAGGCTATACACGGTATCCGTGTTCGTCATAAGTACGGTTGCTGTTTCCTCCACCGTGTACAACGGTTTGTATGGTTCTACCATTTTCCACATCCTCCTTTCTTTTCCCATTGACACACGCATGTGATAGTGGTATAGTTGCTTTCATCGAACATGTGTTTGTTTACACGCTATTTTTCTCTCTGAAACAGATAATCTAAATCGTACTTTGGAAATAGGACGTTCCTAATCATTACCGCATCCTCATGATAGAAGCCCTTTTTGGTTTCGCCGTTTACCGTATCACTTACGGTCTGATATCTGCATCCAAGCAGGCTACCTATTTGAGCAAAAGTGACACCTTCGTCCTTCATAGCCGTCAAAAAATTTCTGTACATTTTTTCACCTCCTGTTAATTCCGAATTCCGAATTGGATAACCCGATTATATTCTTTATTCAGTATTTTGTCAATGTCAAATATTCCTTTTGACGAATTTATTCGGTAAATCGAATATTTTATATTTACAAAATACGATTCCGGATATATAATGGAATTACTTAGAAAAAGAGGTTGCGACTATGGAAAAAGCTAAAATTTTAGAACGTTTAATCAAGGAACAAGGCTATAGCCTTAAATCATTTTCGGCAAAGTGTGCTATCCCATATACCACACTATATGGGATAATGAAAAATGGTGTTGGTAAAGCAACGGTTGATAATGTAATGGCTATATGTCATGGACTTGGCATCACCATGGATGATTTAGAGAAAATGGCTAATGACAAAAAAACAACAAAGCCAGAACCCACTTATGCGGATGTGGAACGCCTTGTGGCAAGAAATGGTAAGCAGATGTCTGTTGAACAGAAAATGCGTCTAATCAAACTACTGTCTGAAATAAATAATGAGGACTGATTTGATTGAATCACGATTTTATACTGAAAAAGGTACTAGAAACATATATCTTTTGTGAATTTAAGAAATTTCCATTTGACTGTATTTCAGCCATAAAAAAGTATGGATATCATGTCTATACATACAGCGAATTGAAAGAAAAGAATCCAGAAGTATATGAATTATGTGCTTCCTGTTCTGACGAGGCATACACTGAACCATTTAGCAGGACAGTTGCTTACAATGAGGAAAAGCCATTAGATAGGATTATCTTCTCACTGGCCCATGAGTTGGGGCATATAGTGCTTGAGCATCCGTACAAGGCAGACTATTATGAGAAAGAGGCCAATTGTTTTGCAAGCTACGTATTGGCTCCCAGTATGGTAATCCATTATTGCCATTGTGAAAGTGCTTGGGATGTGCATAGACATTTCGGATTGTCGGACGAAGCTGCTCATAATGCCTTTGCCGCTTACCGCAGATGGTATCGCAGAGCCACACATAAAATGTATCCGGTTGATTGGGAAATGTATAGCTACTTTTATAAATCCGAGTCTAAAAAGTTTATTTGTGCTGAGACCGAATGTTTCTACTGTGGACGAACTTTTTATAACCGACCTGGTGACTGTATCTGTCCTATATGCGATGCTAAGGCCAGCCAGGAACCATATCCATTTAATGATTTGCTGTCACCAACGAGAATAATTCTGGATTCTTTGAGGGCACAGTCATTGTAATAGTATATACATTGAGGAGGTTTCGTTATGGGACTTAAAGATTTGATGAAAAGCGCCGCCGATGGTGCAACGGGTTTGGTAAAGAATGAATTAGCAAAGAAGGATTCAGAAAGACAACTAGCTGAACGAAGACAAAGTCACGTTAGTGCTTTTGTCACCATTAAGAATGGGCCCGCTGGACTAAAGGGACCTTGCACAATCCGTCAACGTCAGGACGATGGCCTTGTTTACTTTGGTACAGATGAGACCAAACTTTATCAATTAATTGATTACTCTTGGGATGGCCCACTTTACGGGTCAGTATCAAATACTCAGACAACGGGAACTAATAGCAGTCAAACTGTCAAAAAGGGTAAGGCAGGAAAAATGACAGCAGGCGCTGTTGTTGGAACTTTTTTATTGCCCGGAATTGGAACGGCTGTTGGAGCGGCAATTGGCGCTGGAAGCAAAGGAAAATCTACCACTCAAAGTACTATGTCGTCTAATTCTCAGCAAGTAACACAGCATATTGAGCAAGTTGGAACTGCTGTATTACAACTTCGCCGCATTACTGATGGAATGATATTCCCAATTTCTATAGCCTGCACTACTGAAATAGATGCTCAAATAAGGTGTTTTCAAATCAAAGAAGAACAATCGGTTGCCGAAGTATCTAAAAATACCACAGATGCCCTCAAGGGAATTAAAGCTCTGAAAGAACTATTGGATATGGGAGCCATATCCGAAGAAGAGTTTGAAACCAAGAAAAAACAGTTATTAAATTCATAATATGAAAAAGCCCCAGGAGCTACAACTCCCAGAGCTTTTCACATAGATTTCTCTTACCGGACTGCTCCGGAAGATATCATCAGTTCTGAACAATCTGATTATATCATTCCTGGAGCTTCCTGACAAGAGGGTGTATTTTTTATACCCAAATTTTGTTGCGATATCGCAACAGCACAAGGAGGAATGATATATGGGACAGCTAAGAACAAGAAAACGCGGCTCCACTTGGGAATGGTCCTTTGAAGGGGCTAAAATCAATGGTAAGCGCAACCCTATCAGCCATGGTGGATACCGCACCAAGGCCGAAGCCATTACCGCCGGCACCCAAGCTAAGGCGGAATATGACTCTGCTGGCCGCAGGTTTACCCCTTCGGACATCAGTGTGTCGGACTATCTTGACTACTGGCATGAGAATTATGTCAAGGTCAACCTCACATACAATACTCAAATAGACTATGAAAAGAAAATCCGTATTCATTTGAAACCGGCATTCGGAAAATACCGGCTGGCATCATTGGAGACAGATGTTATCCAAAAATGGATTGACGGAATGAAGCGTCAAGGCTATTCCAGGAGCATGGTTAAAAATACCTTATCCTGCCTGTCTGGTGCCCTGGGATATGCGGTATATCCCTGTAAATACATCAAGTACAACCCCTGTGATTATGCCAGAATACCGAAGATAGTTATGTCTGATGAGGCCAAGGCACACACAGAATATATCTGTGTCAAAGAGGACTTTGCGGCCATCATTGAGCGTTTTGGGCCGGACAGTAATTTTTACATACCGCTCATGACCGGATACCATTGTGGCACGCGCCTGGGAGAGGCTTACGGCATTGACTTGCTGCATGACGTAGATTTCGAGCGCCACACCATAACCATCCAGCACCAGCTTGCCAATGAGGGCGGAAAGTGGTATTACCGGCCGCCAAAATATGATTCTGTCCGGACTATAAAAATACTCCCGGAATATGAAAAAGTTCTGAAAACAGAAATCCATAACCGCAAAAAGAACATGCTCCGGTACGGCCAGTACTTTACAAAGACGTATCAAATGGACGATGGCTTAATCTTTCAGGCTCCTTCCAACGTCAAAATTGTTGGCAAGGAAATAATGCCAATAAGCGCCAAAGAAAACGGCGAGCTGTTGACGCCATACTCTTTCAAGTACTGTGCCAAGGTCATTCATGAAGAATTGGGAAATCCTCTGTTCCACAGTCATTGCCTACGTCATACTCACGGCACGTTGTTGGCGGAGAATGGCGCCCAGCCCAAGACCGTCATGGAGCGTCTGGGCCACAAGGACATCAAGACCACCATGGACCGTTATGTGTTTAACACGGAAAAAATGCAGAACGATGCCATTGTAATCCTGGCAGATGCTATATCATAGCAACCTTGCCTACCACTCAAAAAAGCGTAGGCAAGAGGTAGGCAGGGCAACCAATAAAGATGTTAGATAGTCCGTCAATCCTTGATTTTGCGTGATAGTTCCACGACGGTTTCGACGTTCCCTGTCCCCGGAAACATATCCACCCCACAAACTTTCTCCACCCTATACCCTCTATCCTGCAGCACCACCAAATCCCTGACCAAACTGGTTGGTTTACAGGATATATATACAATCCGGTCCACTCCGAAATCAATGATTTTTCCCAATGCCTTTGGATGTATCCCATCCCTGGGCGGATCCACTACAATCAAATCCGGCTTATCCTGAAGCTCATCAATCACTTTGAGCACATCGCCGGCCAGGAACTCGCAGTTCTCCAGTCCGTTGAGCCTGGCGTTTACCTGGGCTGACCTGACTGCTTCCTCTACAATCTCAACGCCTACCACCTTTTTAGCCACAGGCGCCAGTATCTGTGCAATGGTCCCGGTACCGCTGTATAGGTCGAATACCACCCTGTCTTTTGTATCGCCTACGAATCCCCGTGCCGTATCGTACAACACCTCCGCACCAAGGGAATTGGTCTGAAAGAAGGAAAAGGGCGAGATGCGAAAACGCAGCCCCAGCAGTTCTTCGTAAAAGTAATCCTGTCCATAAAGGATGTGGGTGGCATCGCTCTGAACCACATCTGCCAGGGAGTCATTTTCTGTGTGGAGGATGCCCGCCAGCCTGCCGTCCAAAGGAAGGCTCACCAGCTTTTTCGTCCACTCTGCCAGTACCTCTTCCTCCGTCCTTTCACCCAGATAATCCCTCTGTGTGCTGGTCACCAGGTCTACCAGAATTTCCCCTGTCTTTACCGCCCTCCGGACCAGCAGATGGCGAAGATACCCCTGATGCTGTAATTTTTTATAGAATGCAACCCCCAGCTCCTCAAAATATTCTTTTGTCGCTACCAGTATTCTGCAAAAATCCGGATGTACAATCCGGCACTCCGGAGTGGTTACAATATCATAAAAGCTTCCCCTCTTGTGCATTCCCAATGCCAGCGGACCATCCTTTACCTCATCCCCAAAGGAGAACTCCATTTTGTTGCGGTATCCTGATGAGATGGGACTGGCCTTGATTCCCTGGAACTCATAGGTACCGTCCTCTACCACGGTGTCCAGCAGGGATTTTACCTGCTCCTTTTTAATGTTTAACTGTTCTTCATAGGGCAGGCTCTGGTAAATACAGCCGCCGCATATCCCAAAATGGGGACATGCCTCCTCTGGCTTTTCTGCCGGGGAATGCGCCAGTATCTCCAGGGTTCTGGCTTCCGACTTCCCTTTTCTCCGCTTGGTAATCACACACTGAATTTTCTGGCCTGGTATGGCATTCTTTACCACTACTCTCTCGCCATCTATATGAAGGATCCCCTTATTGGGGAATTCGATTTTTTCTACTGTTCCTTCGTAAATATCGCCTTTTTTCATAAAATATCTCCGTTCTGCCCGCTGCTTAGGCATTTTTTATGGTCCTCTTTTGCCGTATCATTATATCATGCAATAGGGTCCGCATCAAGCCAGACCCAAAAAGGACCGCCACTTCCGCGGCGGTCCCAACAACTATCCTGTTCTATCATCCTACTGTATATCTTACTGTGTATCTTATGATGGTCTTAAGGCAGCCTCTGCTATTCAGCCTTTTCTGTCTTCTTTTCCTCAGGCTCCTCATCCTCAAAGAAGTCATCGTCAAAATCATCATCGAAATCATCTTCAAAATCTTCCAGATAATCAGGAGTAAAGAAACGGTATACAGCGTATGCAATTCCTGCAACTGCTGCAACTGCTCCAATGATGGCCAGTACCCAGAGAATACAGTTCTTTTTCTTCTCGTCCTCTTCTCTCTTGTGAAGCAGTTCATTGATCCTGCTGGAATTCATCAGTTCTTCTACACGGCTTAATGCCTCTTTGCCCATCTGATCAAACCTGTCTCTGTCAAATCTGTTCATTCTACCCACGTCCTTTCTTATATATAAGCACTGCTGCCCTCTTGCTTGTTTTTAATTATTATATCATGGAAGCTCTTGATTTACTATCCCAATTTATTCAAATTTTATCCAATTGTTTCAATCCAATTTTAATTAAATCCCAGTCCTGGCAGAAATCTGCTGGGCAGATGCCTGTTTCGGCCAGACAGATACCTGTTTCAGCCAGGCAGGCGCCCGATTCCGCTGAGCAAATGCCGCTTACCGCCAGGCATCCCAGATGCCAGCACACCCATCAGACCTTTTTCAGCTTGGCAAAGGATGCAAACATTTTCTTCTGGCCCGCACCGTCAAATACCACCGTGACTTCGTAATCCTTACCTCCGTCCCTGATGGACTTCACCGTTCCCTCTCCGAATTTGATGTGCCTGACCCTGTCTCCCTCGCTGTAATCCAGGGTTGCTGCCTTCTGCACTGTAAATGCCTTGCCAAATCCCGGATTTCCCGCTGTGCTGCCGGTGCCCAGACCTGACAAGGGCTGGGATGAGCCGGATGCATATGCGTTATATCCCTTTCCAAAGGTGCTTGTACGCGTATTCCCCGCTGCCGGCTGGTTCCACGGCAGGCCTGCCTCGCCGGAAATACCGGTCTTGCCAAATCCGCCTGCACCGGCACCATTGTTCCGGCTGCCATAGCTTCCCAGCACTGGTTCCAGACGCTCCTCTTCCAGCAACTCACCCGGCACCTCCTCCATAAAACGGCTGGGCTTGCAGTATCTGGTTTCGCCGTTGACCATCCGCTGTCTGGCGCTGGTAATCACCAGCTCATTTTTGGCCCTTGTGATACCCACATAGCAGAGACGGCGCTCCTCCTCCATGTCCGTCTTGTCATCGGAATTTATGGACATCATACTGGGAAACAGCCCATCCTCCAGGCCTACCAGGTACACCTTCGGGAACTCCAGTCCCTTGGCGCTGTGCAGGGTCATGAGGGTGACCCGGTTCTCGGATTCATCCATATTATCTATATCAGCCACCAGGGCCACCTGCTCCAGGAATTCATCCAGAGATGGATGCTCGCTGTCTTCCTCGTAACTCACGGCCTTGTTGACCAGCTCCTCTATATTCTCCAGCCTGGTCTGGGACTCCACCTCTCCCTCTGCCTCCAGCTCCTGCTGGTAGCCGGTCTCGTCCATGATGCCCTCTATCAAGTCCTGGATGGTGTAATCATCTGACTGTGCCCTGGCCCGGAAGCTTTCCATCTGTCCTATAAAGGCTCCGATTTTTTCAGCAGCCTTACCCAAGCCCGGAATCTGCCTGGCCTCCCTGAGAGCATCGTACAGGCTCATGCCATGTTCAGAGGCAAAGATGGTAACCTTCCCCATGGTGGTGGCGCCGATTCCCCGCTTGGGCACATTGATGATGCGCAGCACCGACAAATCATCCACTCCGTTGGCTATGGTCTTTAAGTAGGCCAGAATATCCTTGATTTCCTTTCTCTGATAGAAATTCACGCCTCCCACCAGACGGTAGGGTACGTTGTAAAAGATACACCGCTCTTCCAGAAGACGGGACTGGGCATTGGTGCGGTAGAGCACAGCCTGCTCCTGATAGGCATAGCCGCTGTCCCTTATCTCCCTGGCCACAAAGTCCGCTTCCTCTCTGGCTGTGTCAAACTGTTTAAAACGAATCAAATCCCCTTCGCCATTGGCAGTCCACAGGGTCTTATCCTTACGCCCGCGGTTGTGGCGTATAACGCCGTTGGCCGCATTCAGTATGTTCTGGGTGGACCGGTAATTCTGCTCCAGTTTAATGACCTTTGCCCCGGGAAACATCTCCTCAAAGCTCAGAATATTCCCTATATCCGCCCCCCTGAACCGGTAAATGGACTGGTCGTCATCCCCCACCACACACAGGTTCCTGTACTTGGAAGCCAGCAGGCTGACCAGCTTGAACTGGGCCAGGTTGGTATCCTGGTACTCATCCACCATGATATACTTAAACCGCTCCTGATAATAATTCAGGACCTCACTGTTATTCTGGAATAATTCCACTGTCTTTACAATGAGATCGTCGAAATCCAGTGCATTGTTCTTCTTAAGACGTTTCTGATACTCCTTATATATCTCTCCAATCCTGCGCTGTCTGAAGTCCTGCCCTGCATTTAACAGGAATTCCTCAGGACCGGTGAGCTTGTCCTTCGCAGAGGATATGGTGCCTAACACGGAACGCTCCTTGAACTGCTTGGTATCCACATCCATGGCCTTGAACACCTGTTTCATCAGGGTTTTCTGATCATCGCTGTCATAGATGGAAAAATTCGTGGTATAACCCAGATACTCTATATGCCTGCGCAGGATGCGCACACAGGTGGAGTGGAAGGTGCTGACCCAGATGCTCTCAGCCCCAAAGCCTACCAGCTGGTCCACCCTTTCCCTCATCTCCCCGGCCGCCTTGTTGGTAAATGTGATGGCCAGTATATTCCACGGGTTCACCTGCTTCTCCTCAATCAGATATGCCACCCTGTGGGTCAGCACCCTGGTCTTTCCGGAACCGGCCCCAGCTAAAATAAGGAGAGGCCCTTCCGTTTGAAGGACTGCCTCCTTCTGCATGGGATTCAATGTATCGTAAATACTCATAAATTATGTACCGCCTTTTTAACTGCAATTATGTTTATTAAGTATACCATTCTGAACCCCATCCTGCAAGACCTGCCTTTCGGACGATTGCAGCCGCATTACAGGCAGCTGTCTCTCCATTGCCATATCTCCTGTTTCCTGTCTTACAGGCATTCCCCCATAAACCCGCATAGATTTTCATTTCCCCCTTGTCATCTAGTATTCAATACTATATAATAGATATAGCAATGTGATAAGAATGACAGAGGTGACACATAGATGAAGACAAATGAAGAACGTCTGCAGGACCTGTTTTCCTATCTGGGGAACCTGTCCCATGTCAAGGCGGACGAGATTCCTGATATTGATTTGTACATGGACCAGGTTACCACCTTCATGGACAGCCATTTAAAAGATATGAGACGCCATCCGGGTGATAAAGTCCTGACCAAGACCATGATTAACAATTATGCCAAGAATAATCTTCTGCCTCCCCCGGTGAAGAAGAAGTATTCCAAGGACCACATGCTGATGCTTGTGTTCATATATTATTTTAAAAACCTTCTGTCCTTTAGTGATATTGAAGAGCTTTTCCGTCCTATTACATCAAAGCATTTCTCAGGCCAGACATCCCAACTGTCCCTGGAAGATATCTACAACGAAGTATTTACTTTGGAAAAGGGCGAGATGAATAATCTGAAGTCTGATGTGGCGGCTAAGTTTGCCCGTGCCCAGGATACATTTTCAGATGCCCCTGTGGATGACAAGGACAGGGAATATCTGAAGCTGTTTGCTTTTATCTGCGAGCTGTCCTTTGACGTGTATCTGAAGACACAGATGATTGAAATGATCGCGGATCAGCTCAGGGAGGATGCGCCTGCCCCCCGCAAGAAATAGGTTCCATAACCTGTCAGCCCCGCCTTGGCGGACAAAAAATGGATTGCCGGGGCTGCCGGCATACCTATAGAAAACAAAACGGATATCGCAGCAATCCTGCCGCAATATCCGTTTTTTAATACACCCTTTATCATACTCAGCTTTCATTATCCCCTTTGTCTGCCTGCGTTCCCCCTGTGAGCCTGGCGAACACCATGTCGTATCCGTCACTTCCATAATTCAGCGAACGGTTTACCCGGCTGATGGTAGCGGTGGATGCGCCTGTTTTCTCCGCAATCTCCAGGTAGGTCTTGCCTTCCCGCAGCATCTTGGCCACTTCATAGCGCTGGGACAGGGACAGCAGTTCATTGATGGTGCACACATCCTCGAAAAACTTATAACATTCATCCGGAGTCTTTAAAGTTAGTATGGCATCAAATAGATGGTCCACTGCTTCTGTTTTAATTTTCTTGTTCATGTCCTGGTTATCTCTCCTTATAATTCATACGGCCTTCCCCCTCCGCATGTGTATTGTAAAATGATTACAGGTCATATAAGCCCCATACTTGTTCATTTTAGCATATTAAAGTCTGAAAGTCCATACGTGACGGGAGATTTTATAAGGGCATTTTTTCCGGCGCTTTCTCCGCACTTTTTCCAGGTATGTTTTCTGCTGTTTTCCCTGTCCCTTTCAGGACAGCATGAACTTCTCAACCACAAGTCCCACGCCGTCGTGATTATTGGATGCGGTGATATAATCAGCGGCCTGCCTCACCGGGAGAACAGCATTTTCCATAGCCACGCCCAGACCGGCATACTTAATCATAGTCAGGTCATTGTAACCGTCGCCGCAGGCTATCATCTGCTCCCGGTCAAGCCCCAGCACTTCCAGCAGACGGGCCAGCGACCGGGCCTTATCAATTCCCTTTGGCATGATTTCCAGGAAATACGGCTCGGAACGGTACACGCTGAAATCGCGGCCCATGGCAGCCTTTACCTTAGGCTCCACAGTCACCAGGTAATCGCCGTCATCCAGCATCAGGAACTTGGGGACTTTAAAATCCACATAGGACTTCATGTCTTCCACCTGACGCAGGGGCAGGTGGTTGATGTTGGACTCGGCAATGGCATAGGGGCATTCCACATTGTTAGTAATAATTTCCTCACCCTCATAAGTAAGGATATCTACCCTGTGCTCCTCTGCCAGCCCGATAATCTTCTGATTGGACTCCCTGGGCAGCAGTGAAGAAAACACGGTTTCACCTGTCTTGCAGTTTGTGATCATTCCGCCGTTATAGGACAGGATATAGCTGCCGAAACGTGACAGCTCCAGCTCCCTTGCCAACGGCTCCACGCCGGCCGTGGGCCGCCCGGATGCCAGCACCACCACGTTTCCCGCTTCCTGGGCATTCATCAGGGCCTCTTTTGTCCTGGGTGTGATGATTTTGTCACGGTTGGTCAGTGTACCGTCCAAATCCAGTACGATAATCTTGTAGTCCATCGCCTTTTCTCTCCTGTATCCGATTCTTTATTTCCGCTTATCTGCTTAAGCGTTTCCATGGAACCATTTTATCAGAAATACAGCGCAGTGACAACCGGAACAGGTATTCATCCTTATCAGCTAATCCTTATGAGTCTTATCCCGGAGACCGAAATTCAGCTCCACCAAAGCCCTGGGGCGGCCGCCCTTGGCAGCGCTTTCCCTGGCGCAGACCGTCCCCAGTCCGGCTGCCTGAATCTTACTGAGAATACGCCTGGCGCTCCTGACCGTGATGCCCAGACATTCCGCCAGCTCCGAAGCGTCAAACACATAGCTCTTCCTCACATCCGCAATAGCCTGAATTTTCAAAATGGATTCCATACTGAGTCCGGTCTTTTCGGAAATCGTCTGTATTTTGGGGTCAAAGGATATCATGCTGTACTGAAGCTGCTGCTCCAGGCCCAGGGGGCCCTGGATCTTCTCCTCCTCATCAATCTGGAAGATCCCTCCCTCCCCCTTGCCAAGAGAATATTCCAGGGCTTTCCTGGCATGCATCTCTGCCTGGTAAGCCGTCAGGCCCATACCCAGGCCTGCATTTACCACCAATCCCAGGTTCTTTCCCTCCCTCTGAAGAATCCTCAGGTCCTTGTGGTTCTTTTTTCCCTTCACCACCCCGGAGTTGGCGTAAATCACGTATTCATCACGCCCAAAGGGGAATACAGATCCCTGGATTCCCCTTACGTAGCGTATCAGTTCCACTTCAAATTCAGCCTTGCTTGCCATGGCACTGTAATACTGATCCTCCTTCTCCGGGAAGTTAGACATCTGTATCAATTCCACCGCAATCTGCGAATACTCTGCCTGGGCCAGGGCCCAGCCCTTTTCCAGATCGGCCAGGGCATCCCTGACCTGGGAGCGTTTGGGTTCCAGATAAAAAACCCTGCCGCCCTTTTCTTCTATCATATGATAGACTGCCACATAAGCAGTGACCGCCACATCGGTCATCTTCTTCTCCAGCAGCTCCATATGCCATGCAACATACTCTTCCTCCGCCACGCCTGCAAGCAGCGGGCAGGTATATATATTCCTGGGCTGTATGTGAAAGGCATCCAGGATATCCTCAATAATCTGCTTCTCCACCACGTCAATACTGAAGGTGTCGATTTCCCGCCCTTCCCTGACCATTTTCAGAAATACTTCCGCAATACTGCTGGCGGACCGTCTGATGTATGTGTAAGGTTTCTGCATCTGGTGATGCCCCAGCACATAGTCGCAGATACCGCTTCCGGTAAATATCACGCCGTCGCACTCCTGCTCACAGGTGTCAATGACATCCACGGCCTCCCTTACCAGCTCTCTTGTATATAAACGCACCTCGTGACTCTGGTCAATCTGCTGTATTGCTTTCCTGATGATTACGCAGGATTCCCTTGGCCCCACTACTCCCACTATCATTTATACTGTCAACCTCCCGATTCTTTGCGCACAGCGCGCCTTATACCGATTATAAATCAGAAGCATCGTATAAATCAACCACCTGATGGTCTTTTAAGAGATTTAGATAATCTTCCTTTGTCAGTGCGGGCCGAAAATCCCTTATGATTTCCTTTCCTTTAGCGCCCTCATCCCACAGCAGATCAATGATGGTAAGGGCCATCATCTTGGCTGGCACAATGTAGGCGGTGTACGGGTCGTCCATCCGGTAATTCTCCGTGTGGAGACCGCCCTTTATGCCGCCTGCCCAGATATGCATACAGGGCATGATCTGGGAAATGTCCCCCAGGTCCGTGGAGCCGGCTGTCTCCCAGTCCTCCACAAACGCATCTTCCCCGGCATGTTCGTAAGCCATCATGTTGTCACGGTACAATCGTGCAATCTGACGGTCCGTGTTCAGAGGCAGATAGCCGATACAGTCGTGAATCTCCACCTTGCCCCCCAACGCCATGGCAGCTGCCTTCATGCTCCGGTTCACCTTATGGGAGGCATCCTCCATGGCGTCAATGGTAAAGGCACGGACCATGATTTCCATGGTAACACGCTCCGGCACCACATTTACCAGGCCTCCGCCCTCCTTGATTACAATGCTTACCCGCACCTTGTCCTCGTCCCTGAAGGTTTCCCTCAGTGCATGAATATTGTTCATGGCCAGCTCCGCCATGTTCAGGGCATTGATTCCCTGTTCCGGGGCAAAACCGGCGTGAGCCGCCTTTCCCAGGAAATGCACGGTCTTGCTGATGAATCCATTGCCCTTGGTGTCCAGGATACAGCATTTTCCCGGCTCCATCTCCATCATATGGCACTGAAGAACCATATCCGTATCGTCCAGGCCACCGCGGTACATAAGCTCCTGCTTTCCTCCCAGATAGTGGATGGTTCCCTGACTCATGAGGCGGTTTCTGTACTCATAATCCACACATTCCTCTGCTGGTATGGCTATAAAGTCAGCGGCGCCCCCCAGGTGCTCCATGACGCCTGACGTAAGGATACCTATAGCTGCCCCGTACATGTTTGCCAGCTGCACATTATGCCCGCAGGCATGAACCATTCCGCCCTCAGCTGCATCCGGGTGGGAGTCGCACATGATGCAGTCCAGCTCTCCCATCACCGCCACCCTGGGCCCGTTTCCCTTGGGACCGGAGGACACACGGCAGCCTGTATAGGATACACCTGTCTCCGGCTCCAGCCCAAGCTTGCAAAAAGCTTCCTCCATAAGTTTTCCCGTCCTGAACTCCTTAAAGCCCAGCTCCGGCGTTTTATAAGCTTCCTTTCCCAGGGCAATGATTTCGTCCCGGTGTTCCTCAATCACATTAAGGCATCTCTGTTTCAGTTCTTCTTTGTCCATATCATCATTCCTTGTCATCTATACTTACAGTTCTGTCATCCGGCTCATGACCCTGGTGGCCTTCCACAGTTCGTCCATATCCAATGCTTCCTGCACGGTATGTACGTCCATCATGCCAACGCTTAATATAAGGCTGCTGCAGCCGTATCCGGCCAATATATTGCCGTCGCTGCCGCCGCCGATAACCATGGGCCTGGGTTCGATTCCCTCCTTCTCCATGGCCTGGGCTGTCATGCGGTACAAATCACTGTCAAGACTTACCTCCAGGGAAGGATATGCCAGTTCATGTTCCATTTCATAGGCGGCCCCCATCTCCAGGCAGGCTGCCTTCAGGCATTCCTCCATGTGAGTCGCTTCATCCCTCAGCTTATCCATGCTGTGGGAACGTATCTCGGCGGTAAATGTCACCTCATCGGTCACGATATTGGTGGCTGCCCCTCCCTCGATCCGCCCGATATTGGATGTGGTCTCCTGGTCAATCCGCCCAATATGCATCCGGCTGATTGCCCTGGACGCTGCCACGACAGCATTGATTCCCTTCTCAGGCTCAATGCCCGCATGGGCCTTACGGCCTCTCACCGAACACCTTATGGCCTCCATAGCCGGGGCCTTATAGGCAATGATTCCTGCCGGGCCTGTTGCGTCTGCTATGACCATGTTCTTGCACGGCAGGCGGGACGGGTCCATGTGTTTGGTCCCCTGCATGCTTGTCTCCTCAGAGACAGTAAACATGATATAAAACTCCTTGTGTGGCCTGTTGGTCTCCACGATATCCTCCACGATTTCCAGTATGGAGGCCACAGCCCCCTTATCATCGCCTCCCAGGGTGGTGGTGCCGTCCGTGCGGATGATATGGCCATCCACCACCGGCCTCACATCCTTACACGGCTCAATCTGGTCCAGATGGGCCACAAAGCAGAAGGGAGGATTACATGGCTCGCCCTTGACATGAGCGATAATATTTCCGCCGTCTCCTCCATATGCTTTCCCGGCTTCATCTATGGAAGCCTCTATTCCTCTCTCCTTAAAATAGTCCATAAGCCATTGGCACTGCTCCTTCTCCCCGCCGGAAGGGCTGTAAATCTGAACCAATTCCAAAAAACGTTCCTGCATCCGCTCGCGTGACAGCATAGTCATCCTCCTCATTATATAAGCCTTCATATGCACTTAGCGCCCATGTCCCGGGCGCTTGTGCAAAGTATCCTATCCCTTTTTCTTGTCTGTCCCTTTTTCCTGTCCATCCCTTTTTCTTATCTGTCTCTGCCTATTATTCTCTGTCTATCAGTTTATGCCTTTCAGTTTCTGTCTGTCAGTTTCTGCCTGTCAGTCCCTGCTTATCAGTCAACCTGAAGCTCTTTCTTGTAAAGAAGCTTGCCGGCGTAGATGGAGCCAAATACAGCTACCAGAATAACCACATAGGATGGGTTGCCCGGTATGAAGCTTAAGAAGCCCAGCTTCATGAGCCAGTTCATTCCGATGGCGATGATGGCAGCCACCACGCCCAGTTTGGGACGTGTTGCGGCAAACTGTCCAAATACAGCGCCGAAAAGCGCGGGAAGCAGGAAATTAAGCGCCTCCTTCACAGGTGCAGGAAGAATGTTCAGGATAACGCTTCCCGCAACAGCCCCCACGGTAAGAATCACCACATTAACAAGTATGGACGTTGCAATACCGATGGTGGAAATAATGGAGCCTTCCTCCGTACCCATCTCCACTCCGGCCGCCTCCTGAGCCACGGAAGAACACGGCACACGCATGTTGGAGGTATTGCCTGAAAGGAAGGTCAGGTAGGTACCCGGAATGCCCAGAATCGGGAAATAGGAAATGGGCTCAACAATGTAAAATGCTCCGCTTACGCTGATCTGCATCAGAGTGCCGGCTATAATGGCGGACACCGGAGGCATATAGCCCCGGAAGGCCATCACAAGAGCAGGAAGGAATCCTGCGAAAATGCCCAGCAGCAGTGTAATCTTTCCCCATTTCACGATTCCGGGGATATATGTACCAGAATAATAATCGTTTTTCATCTTATAACCCTCCTTAGATTACGCTGACAGCATATCCGATGAACATGCCGCTGAACATGGCAATTGCAAATGCCCACTCCCTGAGCCAAGCGATATCCCTGGCCCTTGACAACTTCACCAGTACCATCATGATAACACAGCCAGCTATGGTAGCGATTGCCGGTGCGTTGGTGAAGGTAAGGGAACCCTCTGCCGTAAAGAAGTTGCCGGAAGCCAGGTTGGCAAACGCACCCAGCATGGCGCCTGCGGAAATGATGGGAACCATCTTGGCATTGCCCTTTGACATTAAGTGGTTAACCTTGTCCATCTTATCGCAGAACAGGAAGGTAAAAATCAGCCAGCCCAGCGAACCGCACACCATGGTCCATACGCCGCAGGCAAATGCCATGGTATCCATGGTCTGAAGTGTCTTTCCCATGGCCTGTGCGCCGAATCCGGCCGCCATGGCCTCATAGTTGACAGAACCGATAAATGACAGACGCATCCATGCCACCGGCGCACCCATGGTAACCAGCAGGGATATCATGGTGACCAGGATTACCACGGACGGGCCAATGGATGATATCACACTGCTCTTGATTGCCTTATGTACCTGGTCCGTGGTAAGGGCCGACTCGCTGGCCGCCTTCATAGACCTTTTCATAAACAAAATTGACTGAAACACTACCACCGCTACCGCCAAAGCCGCTGCTGCCCACATCAGAGGGCTGTTGGCGTAATCCAAATAATTAACACTTTCGTTCATTCTGACCTCCTTGGTTATTCCCCTTTCCAAAAGCTGCAGTCTTTTGGATTTTTTAGTTTCGGTCATGTCCATAACATGTCCTTATATTTATATTTACTACATTTTATCGGTATTGTCAAGGGTTTTTGTTGAATATTTGTTTGGATGATGGAATGGGATTTGGCGGGGGTAGTGCAGAATATCTTAAAGGACGGGGCGGGAGTTGGCTGCGGGCAGCTATCTGCACGGGCGGGAAGGAACAATGTAAAAGCGCCGGTATTGTTACCGCAAAGGAATATTGCAGTAATAATACCGGCGCTTTACATCAACCGATTCATCTGTCTAATGCTTATTCTGTTTTCCCTTCATACCGCTTCCGGTAATAATCCATGGTCCGGTAGTCAATCACATCCTTCATCTGTTCGGAAAACCCGTCCATTTCCACCGCCTCATATAACTGCGGATTCAGAGCCAGTACATAGCCCTCTTTACGCACAAAAAAACCTTTTCCGGACTGCAGCAAAAAGCGGACCGGGTTTTTTAAGGCTTCTCTGGTACAGCGTTTCTTATCCCATGTACGGAAGTCACTTGTACTCTTATCTTTCGCTAAATCCTTCCAGTTATTTGCCGTATAATAAAACTCCTTATGGCCCCGGTATATATCATCCTCATCAATCTGAGTTTTGACATTGCCATTGTTATAAAATGCCAAAAGGACCGGCATCTTATAGGACTTGGTCATTTGCGTGGTCTCCAGCATCTCCAGAAAATCATTGCCAATACTATTAAATATGGCACGGTTTCTGTCTCCCAGCTCACCCAGGCTATCCAAATACCTCAGATAATGTTTAAACGGACTGTTCTGCAAACCATTACATATCTGGAGTATTTCTTCCTCCATATAGGTAAACAAATCCATACGGGCCGGCACTCTGCCGCCCAGCATCTCCTTAATACGGAAGTATTCACTGCGGATCCGCTCTTCCTTTTTCGCCCTCTTCTTTGCCATCTCATGGAATAAATCAATCAGACGCAGGTCGAAATCAACCAGACAGTCATCCGGATACTCAAAATCCTGCTGCTGCATTCTTCCGGCTTCCGCACTTGAATAACTTCTTCCGCTTAAAAAGAACGGTGCCGAGCCTGCTTTTTCATAATTACCGATAAAATCCAGTACATTCAGGTATTCCTTATCCCTGCTTTTACGCAGCCCCCGCCCAAGCTGCTGGAGAAATACCACCGGGGATTCTGTGGGTCTCAAAAACATAACCATATCAATTTCGCTGATATCTAACCCTTCATTGAACATATCCACAGAAAAAATAACCTTTAACTCACCACGCTTAAGCTTCTCTATCGCTTCACTTCTCTCAACAGCATACTCGCCGTCTGAATCGCTGTATACAGCTGCCGCCGGAATATTGCGACGGCAGAATTCCTTTGCCATCTGCTCCGCATGTGTGCGTGAACAGCAAAATCCCAACGCCCTTTTTTGAGCGGTATTTCATATAGTATTTATAAATCAGTTCGTACTGCCTGCCCTTTATGAATTCCTTTGTCAGTTCTTCCTCATCGTATTTTCCTTTTACAATGCGAATCTTGGAATAGTCCACTGTCTCGTCCAGAATTCCATAATAATGAAATGGTACCAGCATACCTTTGTTAATGGCATCTTTCAGGCCAATCTCATAAGGTACGTTATAATCGCATAGCGCGTATATATTTCTTCCATCCATTCTTTCCGGTGTGGCTGTCAGCCCTAACAGGAACCGGGGCTTAAAATATTCCATGATTTTTTTATACTGGTCTGTAACAGCATGATGGAATTCGTCAATAACAATATAATCAAAATAATCCCTGGCAAAGTATGATTCATTGAGATAATCTGTTTTACCCAAACTGGAAACAGAAGCGAAAATCACGGATTTATCCCTTGTTTTCTCTTTACCATAAAAAAAGCCATAATCATCGGAATGTCTCACATTCCTGAAGCTTTCTGCTGCCTGCTTCAGTATTTCTTCCCGGTGGGCCACAAACAGGACTCTTTCATAAGGCTGAGAATCAAACGCAGCCAGATATGTTTTTCCAATACCTGTGGCGGCGCAGATCAATGCCTTCTCCGCTCCTTCCAATCGGCTGTTTTTCAGCGCGTACAGAGCTTCTATCTGTGCTCCTCTTGGCTGAAATACCACTTCCCCGTCCGTCTCGTCGTCAAGGCTGTCATACCGTTCCATATCCCGGATAACCGCCGGTCTTTTCCATTCTTTGGAATATTGTTTCAGAACCTCATCATTTATGACGATGGAGTGGTTATAAAACAGATCCTCAAAAGTGCCGCAAAACTGATGAAAATTCCGGCTGTCCCGCCTTTCATCAAAATGATAGTTCCATTCTATACCGGATGTAAGGGCGCTGCGTGATACATTGGATGAACCAATGTATATTTCCCCAAAATCCTTTCTTCGGAATATGTAGGCTTTAGGGTGAAACGACCGTCCCTTTTCGTTGTAAAACCGGAGGTCCACCCGGTCCCCCAACCGTTCCTTTATCAGACACAATGCCCCCGGCTGTGTAATTCCCAGATAATTTCCGGTCAGGATTCTGATTTTTACTCCGCGATTCAGCGCCTGCTCCAAATCATCCAGAATCATACGCACTCCGGACTCCATGAGAAACGACACAATCATATCAATCCGCTCAGCCTTTAGCATGCTGAGCTCCAGCTGGTATAACAGAAATCTTTTTTTATCCCTTCCCCCGGTAATGACCTCACAGGGCCCGATTTCCATTTGAATCTGCCTCAGCGATTCTATTTTTTCCTCAATATCATGTTCAGCCATTTTTCTTCTGCTCTCCCCGGACGGACATCACTCGTTACCCACATCTCCAATATGTCAAACGAATTTACATCTTTTAACAGCTTATCCATCTTTTCTTCCGTCATATCCGTAAAATAACGGCCATTGCGCTCACCCTCAGCGGTACCATACTTGAAGGATGTATACAGTATTCCATGTGATGTCAAAGCACGGGCCATTTTGATAAACACATCCTCCAGTTCTCTATAAGCCAGATGCAGGATGGAAGAACATGCCCAGATTCCATCATAGGCTTCCTTTTCATCTAAATCCTGAAAATACATCAGCCTCACTTCAATTCCTGTATATCCAGAAGCTATCCTGACCAGTTCTTCCGAACCATCTGCGGCATCCGCCTCAAATCCCCTGTCCAGGAAATACTTCGTATCTCTGCCGGAGCCGCATCCGAAATCCAGGATTCTGGCTCCCGGCTTCAGATACGCCAGGAAACGCTCCTGCATCTCCTTAAACTCCACATCCCTTGTGCTGTCAGAAAATTCTTTTGCATGTTGGTTGTAATACTGTAATGAATCATTCATGAATACAAATGCATCCTTTCCTAAATAATCCGGCCGCTGTCCTCTATTTACATGACTACTGTCAATCATATCATTTTTTGACATCACAGGCAATTAAAACTAATTTCTCAGTTCCCAATGTTTTATTCACCGATTCCCTCCAGCCCTAATAGACTATACTATACCAAATCATATAAGGAGCATATTGATGAAAAAAGCAATTAGCATTCTTCTGGCAGCAGCTATGGGCGCCGCTGCCCTAACCGGCTGTTCAAAATCATCCGGCAGTTCATCCTCAGGCAACACCCCGCTGGTCCTCAACGAGGTAGCCCATTCCATCTTCTACGCCCCCCAATACGCAGCCATCGAACTGGGCTACTTTGAGGACGAAGGCATCGACCTGACCCTTGTCAACGGTGCCGGTGCTGATAAGGTTATGACCGCCCTTATCTCCGGTGACGCCCAGATTGGCTTCATGGGCTCCGAGGCCAGCATCTACGTATACCAGGAAGGTTCCCAGGACTATGCGGTGAACTTCGCCCAGCTGACCCAGCGCGCAGGCAACTTCCTGGTGGGACGCCAGCCTGAGGACAATTTTAAGTGGGAAAGCCTGAAAGGCAAGAAGGTTCTCGGCGGACGCGCAGGCGGCCGACCTAACCACGATGTAACTTTTGAGCACATCAGGGAGATTTATGAGTGGACAAGCCGAAAGGCCCTGGAATTGCCGGTTTTCAAGTATGAAGAAAAGATAATATCCGCCTCATAGCATTGATTGAATATATTTAATTTACTTAAAGAGGACAGGCCAGCCCTGTCCTTTTTACTATCCCTAAAGGAAGGAGGCGAAAATTGTCGCAAGGAAATAACCCCTTAACCGGGCCTGACCGTAATGGTTGGGCCTTTTTTCATGCCACGAAAAGGAGGTAATGTACACATGGCTGATGAAAAGCCTAAAACTTTACAGGAACAATCCTCTCCCACCGGCCCGCCTGTCAGTCAGGAAGGCAAGGACACGGCTCTGGCTGTAGTTCAACCGGGTGAGGAAAAGGACAAGACGGCTGACACAAAATCGGTTGAAGCGAAAGGAACAGAAGCCGCTGGTTCTAAAAAGCTGGACGATATTGTAAAGGAAGTCAAAGAAGCCCAGCAGAAACAGACCGAGTCCACCCCTGCCGCTCCCGACAAAAAACAGTCCGCTTCTATAACTAAGATATCTGATTTGCCAAAGACCGGACAAAAGAAAGCCGAGAAACCGGAGCTCACAAAAAAGACTTCCGCTCCGAAAAAGGAGACAAAGGAAAAGCCCGTACAGACAGTGAAACCGGAGAAGCCCAAAAGTACGGTTCCAGTTTCCAAAGGAGCTCCCGAAGCCAGCGCCCCGGCACAGTCAGCACCCACGCCTCTGGAGCCACCAAAGGAAGCACCCCGCCGGGGAGAGGAACAGATTGTCTATTTGAGGCTGAATGAGCTCCATGCCTTCAAAAACCACCCCTTCGGTGTGCGCGATGATGAAGAAATGCAGGCCATGGTTTCCAGCGTCAAGGACAAAGGCGTAACCCAGCCCGCTATCGTCCGGCCCTTGGAGGGCGGCGGCTATGAGATTGTATCCGGCCACCGCCGCCAGAAGGCCAGCGAACTGGCAGGCTACACGGACATGCCCTGTATCGTCCGAAACCTGACCGATGATGAAGCCATCACGCAGATGGTGGAGGACAACTTAAATCAGCGTGAGGAAATCCTCCCCAGTGAAAAGGCAAAGGCCCTGAAAATGCAGTTGGAGGCCATCAAACATCAGGGAACCCGGACTTCGGGCCATGTTGACCCGAAGGAGGCCGGGAAACGCTCCAACGAGATTGTGGCCGAGCGCAACAAGATGGCGGTTAAACAGGTTCAGCGATTTATTCGGCTCAATGAGCTGGTTCCCGACCTGATGAAGCTGGTGGACGATAAAAAAATAGGCTTCACAACAGCTGTGGAGCTCTCCTATATCAATCAGAAAAACCAGAACTATATAGCCGTCTCCATTGACAGTCAGCAGGCTTCCCCCACACAGGCACAGGCCAAACGCATGAGGGAGCTTGATGAAAAGAAACTGCTCAATAGTGACGTGATTGACGGAATCATGATGGAGGACAAAAAGGAGGTAGACAAAGTGATTTTAACAGGTGCAGAGCTGGGAAAATATTTTGGCGCGGAGGCCACCCCGAGGGAAATGAAAGATCAGATCATCAAACTGCTGGACGATTGGAAGGGACAGCAGAAGGAACAGGTCAAGCCGGAGAAAAAGGCTGACAAGGAGAAATAGGCGGGGCTTCGGGCCAGTGTGACCCGAGACTAAGACCATGGGGCGCAGCCCCACCCCCGAAGCTCAAAGGATATATAATTCCCCATCGCCGTTTGTGGGATAGCATAGCCGGGAAAATCTGTCAAGGGCCTGCCGCTGTAGGCGGTGCTACGCACCCTTGACAGATTTCTCCCGGTTATGCTTTAAGGCGGTCAAGCGATGGGGATATAAATTCCTTTGAGCCGTTCTCCTTCCCACGGGAAGGGGCGGAGGGGTTGGGCTCTATCCTGCTACTACTCTTTTATAGAAGAAACGGAGGTAAAAACAGTGAAACGACCTTTAGCTTATATTACTGCGGCATGGAACGGGGAGCCGGATATTGACACCGCCCTTGCTGTCCAATACTGCCGGATTACTTACGAAGCGGGATTCTCACCTATCTGCCCGCTGTTGTATCTGCCGCTGTTTATCAATGACGCTATTCCCGAGGAACACAAGGATGGGATTGACATGCGCCGGGATATGCTTCGGCGGGCCCGGGTGCTTGTTGTCTGTGGCACCGCTGTAGATGAAGATGTAAAGAATGATATTGCAGTGGCCCAGCGGTTGAACATCACGGCAACCACCCTGGACGGGATTGTGACTGTCAATCAGCAGGGCCGAAACGCTGATGATGTTTGAAGCCCATCTGACAAATGAGGTCATGAAGAACGGTAAGACTTCGGGCCAGTATGGCCCGAGGCCGCAAAGGAGGTGCAGGTAACATTAACTACTATCCAATCAACGAGCCAGAAGCCCGCCGCGCCAAAGAGATGAACAGTTTTTATCATTATGAGGAAGGGAGTGCAACCGCCGAATACCATAGCCTCATAGATAAGGCCGCCGCTGTGGCAGAGAAGCAGAAAACAAGGGTTGACCCCATGTTTCATGAAAAAATCAACCACCTGCTTGATACCTATGCTCGCAAGCTGGCGGAAAACATGAACCAGCAGTTTGCGATTGACGCGCGAGTTCCGTCCGTCATGATAGCCGGGCCTGCCAACTTCCCCATCAGACAGAAGGAAAAACAGAACCGGGCCCGCGACAGCAACATGGAGGAATGGCGGCATATTCAGAGCCTCCTTGATAAAATCCGCAGCACCGGTATGGGCGGAATCAGCGCAGATGACCCGGAGGCCATCACGAAGCTGAAAGAGAAACTGGAAGGTCTGGAACGCTCCCAACTGATTATGAAGGAGGTCAACATTTATTACCGCAAACACGGGACGCTTGACGGCTGTGCGCTTCTCTCCCCCGACCAGATTGAAAAGCTAAAGTCGGATATGGCCCGGTACAGTTGGCTGAAAAAGCCCTTTGACCTTACAAACACCAGCGCAGAAATCCGCAGGATAAAGGAACGAATCGAAGATTTAAGCAAACGGGCCGAAACAGAATTTTCCGGCTGGGAGTTTCAGGGCGGCCATGTGGAGATGAACCGGCAGGAAAACCGCCTGCAAATCTTTTTTGACGGGAAACCGGACGCCGATACCCGGACGGAGCTCAAAGGGAACGGATTCCGGTGGGCCCCCAGCGTGGGCGCATGGCAGCGACAACTTACCAATAACGCGCTCTGGGCCGCCGACCGTCTGGCTTGTATCCAGCCGCTTTCCGGCGAACGTCCTTCCCAGCTTCAAAAGAAGGCGCAGGAAAAACCATCTATCCTGAAAACCATGCAGGAATATCCAAAGGAGCCGGGAAAGGAAAAACCGCCCATGCCTAAGAGGGAGGCCGAACGGTAGGCTTCGGGCCATGCTGGCCCGTGGTTATGAAGGGAGTGATTGATTATCAGTAAAACCAGACAAAAGCGGCTGGCAGAGCAGAAGGAAGTGAAGGAACTGCTGGCCGTGTTGAAGGAAAATAATTTTTCCAGCGCAAAGGATCTCATGGCCGCCATCGGCCATGTGTCGGACCTGGAGGAACAGCTTTCCAGTGCGGTTCAGGAGCTTACCGCCATGCGGCAGGAATTGCAAGAAATGAAGCAATCGCCGTTAAAAGCCGCCCTGCAAAGGTCGGTTCAGACATTGGAGGCGAAGGTTTCCCAGTTAAGGAGGCAGATTGAAGTACTGAAAGAAAACATCATAGAGGGCTGTAAACAGGCCCTTACCGATTTTAAACAGCGAGGAACGGCGGCCCTGGACGGTGTTCCTCGCTTCTTCCATCTGCGAGAAGTTCTGGAAGGGGTAAAGGAAACCATTCAGGCCGGGATTGCCACAGACGAAAAGGCCCTTGCGAAAATCGAAGCCGTTTCAGCCGAATACCACGAGGCGGGCAGGCATTTAAAAAATGTAGGCCGGGCCCTGATGGGGAAGGAGGCCGTATCAGAGACAAAAGGCCCGGGCAAGCTGGTCAAAGCAGTTGCGGCCCCCTACCGGGCGGAACGCGCCTGTCTGCTCTCCATGCAGAACAGCGTGGAAAAAGCCCTCGCCCGGATAGAACGGCTGGAACAGGCGGCAGAAAAAAAGCCGTCCATCTTAGGCACCATGCGGACGCAGAATGAAAAGATACGGGCAGAACCGGGAAAGGAATCCCCGCCCGCCAAACATGGCGAGCGGTAGACCTCGGGCCACATTGGCCCGAGGTTATCTGTCTCCCGTAAAGTTAAGAGGGGCCCCCGGAGTTTATGGGAGCCTGACAGGAAGGAGGTATTATGCAGGACGAAGTAAACCAAAAAACGATTGCCCTCTCAATCCGGGCAACAAAGCTCACAGGCCGGGTGCTGGCTTCCGCTCTACGGAAGATTTTAGAAGAAGGAAAAAAGCGCCACCAGAAGGCGCTGACCCCGCAGGGCCGCCAAAGCGTGAAAAAGCTGATGAATCATTACGGGGCAAAAAACTCCATACCCCTTGTGGGAGCCCCCCGGCAGTTTGACCGCATAGCAAAGGAATTTCATGTAGACTATGCGTTCCATAAGGTCAGCCCCGGCCACTACCTTCTGTTTTTCAAAACAGGGCAAGCAGACGCCATGACGGCGGCGTTCCAGAAATACAGTGACAAGGTGCTGAATAAGGGGAAAGACAGGGCTTCTATCCTCGGCCAGCTACGGAACCTTTCAGAGCATATCAAATCCCGACCAAAGGAGCGCCAGAAAACCAGAGAGGCGGTGAAGGAAGAACGGTGAGTGACAAAATCCGAAAATATGTACTTCCCAACCTCCCCTACCTCTTTGTGTTCTGGTTCTTCTCAAAGGTAGGGACGGCTTACCGCTTGGCCGCCGGGGCCGATTTCGGCACAAAGCTCGTAGGCATGATAAAAACCTTCCCCACGGCCTTTGAAAATTACCTTCCGGGCCTTGGTGGGCTAGACCTTCTGGTGGGCCTTACCGGGGCCGTGGGAATGTACCTGCTTGTGCAGTCCAAAATCAGGAAGGGAAAGAAGTTCCGCCGTGAGGAAGAATATGGCTCGGCCCACTGGAGTGCATAATTTTAAGTGTAAATGACACATACATGGACGCACAGGAGGTTATGCACATGACTGATTATAGCAAAATTACAGCCCTTTACTCCCGCCTTTCTGTGGGCGACGAGGACAGGGACGGCGGCGAGAGCAACAGCATACAAAACCAAAAAATATTTTTGGAGAACTATGCCAGAGGGCAGCACCTAACCAATATCCGGCACTACATCGACGATGACGAAAGCGGCAGGTTTTTTGACCGTTCCGCCTACTCCCGCATGATGGACGATGTGGAAAACGGGAAAATCGGTGTCTGCATTATGAAAGACCTTACCCGCTGGGGGCGTGACTATCTCCAAGTCGGCAACGCGATGGAGATTTTCAGACGGAACAATGTGCGCTTTATCGCGGTCAACAACGGCATTGACAGCGAGAAACCCGACACATTGGAGTTTGCGCCCTTTATCAACATCATGTCGGAGTGGTACGCAAAGGACATCAGCAAGAAAGTGAAAACGGGCATTAAGACCAAAGGCATGAGCGGAAAGCCGATTGTCACCGAAGCCCCTTACGGCTATGTCAAAGACCCGGACAACAAGGATTTTTGGATAATCGACGAGGAAGCCGCCGAGGTTGTCCGTTTGATTTTCCGTCTGTTTATCGGCGGGAAGAACCGCAATCAAATCGCCGTGCATCTGAAAAACGAGCAAATCCCTACCCCCACTTTCTATATGAAAGACCGCGGGCGGGGAACCTGTAAAAATAAGACACTCAACGAGGATAACCGCTGCAAGTGGAACAAAGCCACCTTGACCAATATCCTCACACGGCAGGAGTATTGCGGCGATGTGGTCAACTTCAAGACTACAAAGCATTTCCGGGATAAACATAACCACTATGTAGACCGGAGCCAGTGGCACATCACAGAAAATGTGCATGAGCCGATTATCAGCCGCAGCGATTTTGAAACCGTACAGCGGATTTTGAAAAACGCGCCCGTCAAACGCCCCAACGGGGACGGGGAAATCCACCCTCTGTCCGGCTTGCTTTTCTGTAAGGACTGCGGCGCAAAAATGCACATTCGTATAGATTACCGGAACGGCGGCAAGCGCCATGTTGCCTATTGCAGCGAGTACCACAAGGGAAAAGCCAAGAACCCTAAATGCCACTCCCCGCACATCATGGACGCGGACTTGCTCATGCAGACCATCACGGAAGTGCTGAAGAAAATCGAGGACTATTCTATCAGCAATCGGGCGGAGTTTGAAGCCTTAGTGAAAAAGAACCTTGCCATGCAGCAGACCGACCAGACCAAGAAACAGCAGAAGCGTATTCCGCAAATCACGACACGCCTTGAACAGATTGACAAGGTGCTGAACAAGCTCTATGAGGACAACGCCCTCGGCACGATCCCGCAAGACCGCTATGAGCAGATGTCGCAGAAGTATTCAGAAGAATACTACGCGCTGAAAGCGGAACTTGCCACGCTACAAGAGCAGCTATCCGCTTATGAGAACGCGGGAGGACGGGCGCAGAGGTTTTTGAAGCTGACGGAACGCCATGCCGCCTTTACCGACCTTACACCCACCATTCTCAACGAGTTTATCAGCCGGATTGAAGTGCATGAGCGCGACCAGAAAAGGGCGAGATACGCAATCCAGCACATCAGCATATATTTCAATTATATCGGCAAGTTTGAGAATGAAGTGACACAGCTTGCAGAACCGACCGAGCAGGAAATCCGGCAAATGCGGGAGGAAATCGAAGAAGCCAAAAAGGAAAAGAGCCGCGCCTATCACCGGCAGTATTCAAAGGAGTACCGGGCGAGAAATCTTGAAAAGCAACGGGAGTATGACCGCATGAAAGCGCGGGAATACCGGGCAAGGCGAAAGGCACAGGCAGCCGCACAGCCCACACAGTAAAACAGAATAACCGTCAACCAAGAGGGATTTTCCGAACTACGGGAAATCCCTCTTTTGCGCCCAAAGAAAGGAGCCGCCTATGGCAGAACAGACCCCCGACAGTATCATCACGACCCAGAGGAACGGGCAGACCATTGTTGCGGAGTTATTTTTCAATCACAGCAGCACAGAAACATTCCGCGACAAGCTGCTCAAACTGGTACTTGCCGACAGCTCGCGTTTATCCGCGCCTGACGGTCAAGAGCCGGAAAAAACAGAAATCTTGCGATAACAGCCGCCCCGACGAACCATTCCCTGTCCGGGCGGTTTCTATTTGAAAATCCTCATTTTCCCCAAGTCAAAAGCCGAGGAAAACACCCGAAAAATGCCCCTATTGCGTAACAGGGGCGCAGAAAGGAGAGTTTATGAGAACAGGGCTTACGAAGCA
>ENA-UERQ01000414-UERQ01000414.1-human-gut-metagenome-genome-assembly--contig:-NODE-414-length-35742-cov-3.413262_pt1 | contig 35742 bp, 36 predicted proteins | sample MGYA00242986_ERZ507987 | MGnify/ENA primary metagenome ERZ507987 (study PRJEB26167, sample SAMN06115429) | human gut metagenome | host: Homo sapiens | place: China:Chongqing | collected 2015-04-15...
AACACGACCCACAGTCGCCAGTCTGGCTCCCACGGAAAATCAAACACTCGGGTTTGCAGCACCGCCAGTGCGGTTTCCGCACCGATGGCAGCCACCAGTCCGGCGACCATCCCGAGCATGGCGAACTCGCACCATAGCGTGGTACGCAATAGCTTCTTACCCGCGCCCAGCGTGCGCCAGACCACCAGTTCCTGATGACGCTGACGCATTCCGACCTGGACCTGCGCCAATAGCAGCAACATACCGCAAGCGGTAACCAGCACCACCATCACCTCCAGTGCCCGGCTCACCTGCTCCAGCACCTGGCTCACCTGTTTGAGGATTGCGCCAATATCCAGCAGGCTGATAGTCGGGAATTCGCGGTTAAGCTGCGTCAGCATGCCGTTGCCGTTCTCCCAGCGAAAGCTGGTTAACCAGCTTTGCGGCTGAGCGTCCAGCGCGCCGGAGGGAAAGATAAAGAAGAAGTTGGGCCGCAGGCTTTCCCAGTCCACTTTGCGCAGACTGCTAACCGTGGCGCTGAAATCCTGGGTATCGCCCATAAAGGTCACCCGATCGCCAAGCTTGACGTTCAGCCGTTTCGCCAGCCCCTCTTCCATCGAGACTTCGCCCGCTTTTGGCGGCCAGCTTCCGGCAACGATCGGGTTATGATCCGGTCGGGTATCCTGCCAGGTCAGATTAAGCTCACGGTTCAGCGCCTCATCGTGATTGCCTTCGGTCGGCTTCCCATTGATAGCCGTCAAACGCGCCCGCACAATCGGATAGAACGATTCCGGGATCACCTGATGCTCAGCCAGGAAAGCCTTGAGTGGAACCACCTGTTCGGTGGCAATGTTGATGAGAAAATAGTTCGGGCTTTCCGGCGGCATTTGCTGCTGCCAGCGGTCGAGCAGGTCGCCACGCAGTACCAGCAGCAGCGCCAGCAACATAAAGGAAAGCGAAAATGCCGACAGCTGACTGAGCGTTGACCACGGCTGGCGCAACAGCCGACTGACCGCTAAACGCAGCGGCAGCGAGGTGAGCGTCAGGCCACGCAGCACGTTGAGCAGCATCCAGCCGAGCACCCCACACAAAAGCGCCAGCACTACCGCTCCGGCCAGCACGGCCCACAGCAGCGGACTTCCGCCCATCAGTCCGGCGAGCAGGGCAATCACGACTATCAATACCACCGGCAAATAAAACTTCAGCGGCCAGACGTTTGCCACCACGTCACGGCGCAGTACCCGCAGTGGCTGAGTCGCCAGCAGCAAACGGTAAGGGCGTAACCCCACCAGCAGAGAAATGACCGTCATGGTGCCTAATGCCCATAACCACGGCCAGGGGCTGGCAGGCGGCAGTTCGCCGGGCAGTACCGGCTTAAGTAATACCACCAGCACGCGTTCAAACAACAGCCCGAATAACCCTCCGGTCACGCCAGACAGCGCCAGCACCATCAGCCATTGACCAACAATCAGCCTGCGCAACTGTGCTCTGCCCGCGCCAAGGGTTTTCAGAATAGCCACCAGATCGTAACGACTGCGGCAGTAATGGCTCATCGCCACGGCAACCGCAGCGACCGCCAGCAGCAGGGTTAGCAGCGCCGACAGCAGCAGGAACTGTTGCGAACGCTCCAGTGATTTCCCCAGCGCCCCTTCATCCTGCTCCAGCCCATACCAGCGCTGTTCAGGCTTTAACTGCGGGAGCAGCCATTTTTCATAGGCTTCCAGTTGCTGCGGTGTCCCGCCAAATTTATAGCGCCAGGTCACACGGCTCCCCGGCTGGACCGCCGCCGTTTTTTCGACATCCGCCATGTTCATCATCAGGCGCGGCGCTATCTGGAACGGATTAAAACCGGCGTCCGGCTCCTGCACCACTTCTCCGGCGATGCGCAGCGTGGCATCACCCACGTCGATGGAATCACCGATTATTAAGTTCAGCAACGCCATCAGACGCGGAGCCAGCAGCACCGAGCCTGGCTGAGGTTTCAGTCCCGGCGGATTGGTTTGCAACGTGCCATACATCGGATACACATCATCCACCGCTTTGACGTTCGCCAACTGCGGCGTATCCCGGGCAAAGGTCATAGTGGCAAAGGTCAGCTGTTCGCCCACTTTCAGGCCACGCTGTCGCGCCTCGTCAATCCACGCTTTCGGCACGGTACGCGAACTTTGTAGAGACCGATCTCCCGCCATAAACTCACGGCTTTGCTGGCTCAACCCTTTTTCCATACGATCGCTGATATTGCCCAGCGCCAGCACGCAGGCCACGGCCAGGCTCAGCGCCAGCCAGACAATCAGTAATGAAGGCGAGCGCCATTCGCGCCAGAACCAGCGTGCAATCATGCCTCCTCCTGCAACTGTCCGTTCACCAGACGTAAACGCCGATCGCAACGCGCCGCCAGTTGAGAATCATGGGTCACCAGAATCAGGGTGGTGCCATGTTCCCGGTTCAGAGAAAACAGCAGGTCGGCGATTTTGTCTCCGGTCTGGCGGTCCAGATTGCCCGTCGGTTCATCGGCAAACAGCACGTCAGGGCGACCGTTAAACGCCCGCGCCAGCGCCACGCGCTGCTGCTCCCCGCCGGAAAGCTGGGCCGGAAGATGATCAAGACGTTTTCCCAGCCCCAGTTGCTCCAGCAACGTTTTTGCCCCGTCGCGACTTTTTCCGCTGTTTTCGCCGCGCAACAACGCGGGCAACTCGACGTTTTCCAGCGCGTTAAGGGTCGGAATTAACATGAATGACTGGAAGACAAAACCCACGTGTCGCGCCCGCAGCTGTGTCCGGGCTTCTTCATCCATGGTGTGCAGCGCCTGCCCCACCAGACTGACTTCACCGCTGGTGCCATCGTCCAGCCCGGCGAGGATCGCCAGCAGTGTGGATTTTCCTGAACCCGACTCGCCAATCAGCGCAATGGTCTCGGCGCGTTTGACAACCAGTTCAACTCCGGTAAGGATGGATAGCTCATGATCACCCTGACCGACGGATTTCTTAAGATGATGAACTTCAACAATGTTTTCCGCTGGCATTGGCCTTTCCTGTTCCTGGTCCTGTTAACTTTCCGCGCCGCCGCAGCGGACACGTTATTAATTCTGGGTGACAGCCTGAGCGCCGGGTACCGTATGTCCGCCAGCGCCGCATGGCCTGCGCTACTTAATGATAAATGGCAAACCAAAACGCCGGTGGTGAATGCCAGTATTAGCGGCGACACCTCGCAGCAGGGTCTGGCCCGTCTGCCTGCATTACTGAAGCAGCACCAGCCGCGCTGGGTGCTGGTCGAACTTGGCGGCAACGACGGTCTGCGCGGTTTTGCGCCTGCGCAAACCGAACAAACCCTGCGCACGATTCTGCAGGATGTGAAAGCAGCAAATGCCGAACCGCTGCTGATGCAAATTCGTCTGCCGGCAAACTACGGTCGCCGTTATAATGAAAGCTTTAGCGCGATTTATCCAAAACTCGCCAAAGAGTTTGATATACCTCTGCTGCCCTTTTTTATGGAAGAGGTTTATCTGAAACCCCAGTGGATGCAGGATGATGGTATTCATCCTAACCGTGACGCCCAGCCGTTTATTGCCGACTGGATGGCGCAACATCTCACTCCTCTAGTAAATCACGACTCGTAAAACAACGGAGATCCTGACAGGTAAAGTTATGCAAAAATCGGTCTTAATAACAGGATGTTCCAGCGGAATCGGTCTGGAAAGCGCGCTTGAGCTAAAGCGCCAGGGTTTTCAAATTCTGGCAGGCTGTCGCAAACCTGACGATGTGGCGCGTATGAACAGCATGGGATTCACCGGCATATTGCTGGATCTGGATTCACCCGAGAGCGTAGATCGCGCGGCTGATGAGGTGATCGCCCTGACCGATAATCGTTTGTATGGGATCTTTAACAACGCCGGATACGGCGTCTATGGCCCACTGCCCACCATCAGCCGCGAGCAGATGGAACAGCAGTTTTCCGCCAACTTCTTCGGCGCACATCAGCTTACCATGCGCCTGTTACCCGCCATGCTACCCCACGGCGAAGGACGAATTGTGATGACCTCGTCGGTAATGGGATTGATCTCAACGCCGGGGCGCGGGGCCTATGCCGCCAGCAAATATGCGCTGGAAGCCTGGTCCGACGCGCTGCGTATGGAACTGCGCCACAGCGGCATTACGGTCAGCCTGATTGAGCCCGGCCCCATCCGTACCCGCTTTACCGAAAACGTCAACCAGACCCAGAGCGATGCTCCCGTGGAAAACCCCGGAATTGCCGCGCGTTTTACGCTGGGGCCACAAGCGGTTGTCGCCAAAGTGCGTCATGCGTTTGAGAGCAACAAACCAAAGCTGCGTTATCCGGTTACGCTGGTGACCTGGGCAGTTATGCTACTGAAACGCCTGTTGCCAGGCCGCATAATGGACAAAATTTTACACGGTTGAGTTGAAGCACGCGCGTCAGCCCCCATGTAACAAGAAATCGACAAAAGAGAGTAACTCCATGTCCACACAGAATATTGTTAACATTAACGAATCGAATCTCCAGCAGACCCTTGAACAGTCGATGACCACGCCGGTCCTGTTCTATTTTTGGTCTGAGCGCAGCCAGCATTGTCTGCAATTAACGCCGGTGCTGGAGAGCCTTGTTGCTCAGTACAACGGTCAGTTTATTCTCGCCAAGTTAGACTGCGACGCCGAGCAGATGATCGCCTCCCAGTTTGGTCTGCGCGCGATCCCCACGGTTTATCTGTTCCAGAACGGTCAGCCGGTAGATGGATTCCAGGGCCCGCAGCCGGAAGAAGTTATTCGCGCGCTGCTGGAGAAAGTGTTGCCGAGTGAGGAAGAGCTGAAAGCGCGCCAGGCGATCGAGTTCATCGAAGCCGGCAATCACGCTGATGCGCTGCCGCTGCTGAAAGAAGCCTGGCAGATCTCCAATCAGAGCAGCGAAATTGGCCTGCTGCTGGCGGAAACGCAAATCGCCCTGAACCGTTCTGACGAAGCCGAAGCGGTACTGAAAACTATCCCGTTGCAGGATCAGGACACCCGTTATCAGGGCCTGGTGGCACAGATCGAACTGCTGAAGCAGGCGGCTGATACGCCTGAAATCCAACAGTTGCAGCAGCAGGTCGCCAGCAATCCACAGGATGCGGCGCTGGCAACTCAACTGGCCATTCAGTTACACCAGGTCGGACGTAACGAGGAATCGCTGGAATTGCTGTTCAGTCACCTGAAGAAAGATCTCACTGCAGCCGACGGTCAGGCGCGTAAAACCTTCCAGGAGATCCTTGCCGCACTGGGCACCGGCGATGCGCTGGCCTCGAAATACCGCCGCCAGCTGTACGCGCTGTTGTACTAATCCGCTGCATTTGCCTGATGGCGCTTGCGCTAATCGGGCCTACAATCTCCCCGTAGGCCCGCGCCATCCGGTACTCCATTAGTTTTTTTTCAAATGCGTCACCACCAGTTGGTGACGTGAATTATAGAACTTCCGATAGGTCAGGTAGCAGGCGATAATGGTTGACAGACTGGCGGTCGAAAGCAGCATAAACGTCACCATAATCTGATACTTAATCGCTTTTACCGGATCAATACCTGCAAAGATCAACCCGGACATCATTCCCGGTAAACTCACCAGTCCCACGGTCTTCGCTGAATCGATCGTCGGGATCAGCGAAGCGCGAATACTGTCGCGAATCAGCGGCGCGGAGGCCACTTTCGGCGTCGCACCGAGGCTGAGTTTTTCCTGAATTTGCTGCTGTTCGCTGTTAAACCGCTGCCCCAGATTGTTGTAACACAGCCCTACCGCAACCATCGCATTGCCTGCAATCATGCCGGAAATTGGGATCACCTGCATTGGGGTAAACTCGATAGAGCCTGACAGAACCAGCACCGCCAGCGTTAACCCCGCCCCCGCCGTGATGGCGATAAATGACGAGAGAAAAGCTTTATCAATATATTTACTGCGCTTTTGCGCGTTATAGGCCGCGTTGAAACAGATAAACAGCACCATCAATAAGGTCAGAATGCTGTGGTTAACGCCGAAAATATATTTCAGCACATAGCCAACGATAATAAGCTGAACCACCGCCCGGCAAACGCTCCAGAGAATATCTTTTTCCAGCGCCAGTTTTTCTTTGTTGCTGATCAGTATCGCGACCACCACCAGCATCATCGCTAACGCCAGTGATTCATTGGTAATATTATGCTCGTTCATTGCTTACTTCCTGCATTTCCCCGGCGTGCGGTTGAAGGGTTATGACATTATCCGCATGATTAATTTCATCTTTGTCGTGCGTCACCCACAGCACAGCAATATTCTTATCGCGAACATAGTGGTGAATTAATTCGTTCACATTCCGTTTATTGGCTTCATCCAGCGCGCTGGTAATTTCATCAAGCAGCAGGATTTTTGGCAGAAACTGTAAATTACGAATTAATGAGACGCGTTGCTTTTCGCCGCCAGACAGCTCATTGATGTTTTTTTTGAGGATCGTTTCGGGTAGCTCAAAACGGGCCAGATCGGCAAGAAACACATCCGGCTCCGGACGTTTATCGCGGATTTGCCAGGGGAAAATGAGGTTGTCGTAAACGGTGTCACCAAACAACGCGGGCGTTTGCGCACAATAAGAAACCTGCTGGCGATATGTTTCAGGCTTAAGAGTGTTTATCTCCTTGCCCTCAAAGAGAATTTCACCGGCAGTCGGGCTAATTAATGACGCCACAATCTTGAGTAACGTACTTTTACCGCAGCCGGACTGGCCGGTAATCAGCTTAAATTCTCCGGCGCGGAGATCAAAACAGATGTTATTAAGAATCTGCGTCGCCCCTGCCTGCCATGCGACATTTTTTAACTGAAGCAGAATGCTGCTTTCTTCCATTACCAATCCCTTTTTTACCTCTTTCGTGCAGACAGTCTATCCCTGTAATTTATTATAGGGGAGCCCACCTTGATAAATCGGGTATAATTTGACTAATGAGGCAGTAAAGGACAACACAACAGGAGGTTTCATCAATGCTCATTTTTATTCCTATTCTCATTTTTGTCGCGCTGGTCATCGTCGGTGCTGGCGTCAAAATCGTCCCGCAGGGATATCAGTGGACGGTCGAGCGTTTTGGCCGTTACACCAAAACCCTGCAACCGGGTTTAAACCTTGTTGTACCGTTCATGGACCGCATCGGTCGTAAGATCAACATGATGGAACAGGTGCTTGATATCCCCTCTCAGGAAGTCATCTCCAAAGACAACGCCAACGTCGCGATCGATGCCGTCTGCTTTATTCAGGTGATCGACGCGCCAAAAGCGGCTTATGAGGTCAGCAACCTGGAACTGGCGATCATCAACCTGACCATGACCAACATTCGTACCGTTCTCGGCTCGATGGAACTCGATGAAATGCTCTCCCAGCGCGACAACATCAACACGCGCCTGCTGCATATCGTTGATGAGGCCACGAATCCCTGGGGCATCAAAATCACCCGTATTGAAATCCGCGATGTGCGTCCGCCGGCGGAACTTATCGACGCCATGAACGCGCAGATGAAAGCCGAACGTACCAAGCGCGCCTATATTCTTGAAGCGGAAGGGATCCGTCAGGCAGAAATCGTCAAGGCCGAAGGTGAGAAACAGTCGAAAATCCTCAAAGCGGAAGGTGAACGCCAGTCGGCATTTTTACAGGCTGAAGCGCGTGAACGTTCCGCAGAAGCCGAGGCCCGCGCGACGCAGATGGTTTCGGAGGCCATTGCCGCCGGGGATATTCAGGCCGTGAACTACTTCGTGGCGCAGAAATACACCGAAGCGCTGCAGCACATCGGTTCGTCGAATAACAGCAAAGTGGTGATGATGCCGCTGGATGCCAGCAGCCTGATGGGGTCCATTGCCGGGATCGCCGAACTGGTGAAAGACAGCGCCAGCGAACGGAAAAAATCATGATAGCGATGATTCTGGTGCACCCGCACATCTTCTGGCTCAGCCTCGGCGGTCTGCTACTCGCCGCCGAGATGCTGGGCGGTAACGGCTATCTGCTGTGGAGCGGCGTGGCGGCGGTGATTACCGGCCTGGTGGTGTGGCTTATCCCGCTTGACTGGGCGTGGCAGGGGGCGATGTTCGCCGTACTCACCCTGCTGGCGGCCTGGCTGTGGTGGAAGTGGCTGGCAAGGCGTGTACAAGATCAGAAACCCGCCGACAGCCATCTTAACCAGCGCGGGCAGCAGTTGGTTGGCCGTCGATTTATTCTGGAAACCGCCCTGGTCAATGGCCGCGGACATATGCGCGTCGGCGACAGCTCATGGCCCGTCAGCGCCCGCGACGATTTGAGCGCCGGAACGCAGGTTGAAGTTATTGCCGTTGAGGGAATTACCCTGATTATTACAGCGGTATCACACTAAAAAGACAGGAAAAAAGACTATGGTCAGGAAGACACCCCTTGCCTTTGCCCTTTGCTCATTATTGGTCGCCGCCCCGCAGGTATTCGCCTCTTTCGATATGGAAGACTGTAAATGGAGCGACGACAGCTGCCTGCTGAAAGGCACGCCCACCTTCAATCCGGAAAACGACAGCCGTGATAACCTGCTGCGGCTGCTGAGCCAGGAGAAATCATTTGCTCTGCCGGTGCAGTCGATGCCGGCGGACATCACCCGCTCCCGCGATTTCTATTTTGCGTATCATCCGCAGTGGGATGACATTGCCCCACAGCCAGCCGCAGCGCAGGTATCTGCCGAAGACAGCACCCTGTCCCGACAGATAGCCGAACTGAACATTGGCGCAGACGAAATAAACGTCAACGACGCTGAGCTTGAGAACCGTCATGTTTCGAACAATACCGCGAGCGTCAGCGCGTTTTTTGCCGCACTGCTGGCCGACTCAACGTTAACGGCAAATCAGCGTCAGGCCCTGGCCCACGCGCGTACAGGACTGTTATCCGGGGCAACCCGCGAGCAGATTGAGTCATCGCTTGCCACTCTCCCGGCAGATTCTCCAGCTCAGTCCTACAAAAGCTATCTGGCAGCGGCCGCCAGTTTTTATGCCGGTGATTATGCCAGCGCCGAACAGGATTTCGCTCAGCTAGCCAAAAGCGATCGTCCGTGGCTGGCTGAGACCGCGCAATACATGCTGATACGTGCGGCGTTGAACAAAAGCAGCCAGAACAGCGTGGGCGAGTACGGCGATTTTGATATCACAAAAATTAACCGCGAGGACGCTTCTCAGGCTCAGACGCTGGCGCAAGCCTATCTGCAACACTACCCGCAAGGCCTGTACGCCGCTTCCTCGCACGGTATGCTGCGTCGTATCAACTGGTATTTACAGGCGTGGCCGCAATTGGCGGGGTTGTATGAGCAGACGCTTCAGCAATCGGCTGACGCACAGCAACTGCGTGAGATCGTCATCGAATACGATAATGTCTACGGCATGGCGTTCTACGAACAGTCCGTGGTGGAGGCTTTCCCCGATGCGCCGCTTGTCAGCTATATCGAACTGCTGCGCGCATTGCGCCTGAATAACAACAACAAACCAACGCTGACGCAGGCCCAGCTTGACGCCAGCAAACCGGTGTTTGAGCAGAGCAAAAAACTGCCGCTATGGCGCGATCTGCAGCTGAATCTGTGGCTGGCAACGGGCAACTACGCGGCGATTATTTCGGCAGTTACCCCAGCGCAGAAACTTCCGGCCCACGATACGCTGGCCTTCAGCGAACAGGTGCTGTACGGCGAAGCGCTGATGGGCCAGCAGAAATGGACCACGGCACGTGATTTCTGGCAGACATTGCTGAAGCTCAGCCAGGACAACGAACAGCAGCAGTATGTGCAGGCTAAGCTAGCCGCGACGCTGGTTTATAGCGGCGACGTGGCGGCAATTTTCGCCCCAGAAAGCGCAGTAACCAACCTGCGCTTTCGCTCGCAGGTGCTGAAAACCCAGGCCACGCCTGAACTACTGCGCCAGCAAGCCGTCCACGGTCCTAATAACGAAGAGCGTACCATCGCCCTGCATACGCTGCTGGTGCGGGATCTCACTGAGCATCGCTTTGACGACTGGCTGAATGACAGAAAACTGGCCAGCGCCATTACGCCGCCGGTCATTGGCGAAGCGTTTGATGACGTTAATCTGAGTATTTTCGACTGGAACGGCGACTCTGCCGAGAGCGGTTATACCTGTCGCAGCCTCAATGAAACGGTAACAGTTCTGAGCAAACAAGCGCATGATGCCCACGCCCTGAACTGCTTAGGCGAATTTTTCCGCACTACGCAAACCCACGTTGATTTATGGAAAAACAGTTCCGGCAACGATGTGCTTGAATCAGCAATCTCGCGCAAGAAACCGTTCGGCCAGTTCGACAGGCAAAGCTACTACCAGCAGGTGATCACATCGCCAAAAGCAGAGGTTGAAGATAAGAGCTTTGCGCTGTATCGCGCCATCATGTGCTATGCGCCGTCAGGCTCTAACGAGTGCGGCGGTGAGGAAGTGGATAAACTACAGCGTAAAGGCTGGTTCACCCAACTGAAAACGCAGTATCCGGGAAGTCCGTGGGCGCAAAAACTCAAATACTACTGGTAACTGCGCTGCTGCTGGGCCAGGCACAGGCGGCGGAAATCGTCGCCGCCCGTGAACATCCGGCCTTCTGGCTATGGTCCGGAGTGAAGGCCAGTGACGAGCTGAAAAACGCACAAACAGTCTATCTGCATCAGGGCGAAGTCCTGGTTCGTTCAGGTCACGTGGTGTTCCAGCGTCTCGGGCTGCCGGTCAATCGCCTGACTTTCCCCTCTATCTGGTTGACCGTGCGCTTTACCACTCTCGACGTACCGGAGGAGATTCCGGCGCGCATCATACGCTTGATGCAACGCTGGCAGGCGGCCGGGAATCACGTCATCGGCCTGCAGGTTGATTTTGACGCGGCGACCCATCAGCTTGCCGATTACGCCTACTTTCTGCAGCAGTTACGCCAACGGCTACCGACCGAGTTTGCACTTGGCGTAACCGGACTACTGGATTGGGCAAAAACGGGCGACGTCGCCACGCTGAACGCGCTGGCGGTCGATGAACTGGTGGTCCAGAGCTATCAGGGACGTCACACGGTACCAAATTATCAGGCGTATCTGCCCGCCCTCAGTCGTCTGCGCATTCCATTTAAGCTGGGGCTGGTACAAAACGGTAGCCGGGACCTGCAGGCTGAAGCACAGCTTGAGAAATCACCGTGGTACCGCGGCACGGTGGTGTTTATGCTTAATCCGCCACTCCGTTAAGCCTTCGCTTTATGGTGGCAGCAGCCGGAAAGATTATCAATAATCGGGCATTCGGCGCTGTCATCGCCAGGGCAACTCTCCGCCAGCGCCAACAAATGCAAGCGCATAGCCTGCAGCTCGCTGATATGGCGCTCAATGTCCGCCACCTTTTCTAACGTACGCTTTTTCACATCTGCGCTGTGACGCGCCGGATCGTTAAACAGGTTCACCAACTCGCCGCACTCTTCCAGGTTAAAACCAACCTGTCGTGCCTGTCGTAACAGCGTAAGCTCATTCAGATGCTGTTGGTTGTATGTGCGATAGCCATTTTCGCTACGCAGCGGCGGCGTCACTAACCCCTTTTCTTCGTAAAAGCGTATCGCTTTGCTGGTTAAACCGGTTTTTTTCGCAACATCGCTAATATTCACATTTCCCCCGCTGATCTTGTTGGTACTGAGCCACATTATAGCCCACATTGCCGTAATCCTTTACCCAAGAACCCCGCGCATTTCCCACCATCACAGCGATGCACAAATCCTTTTAATTCACATTGTTATATCCGATTCAGATCACATTTCAGCATTTATTGACCACGCAAAATTGACTCAAATCAAAAGATGTATCGGTTCTGCACCTTTCATCTTGAACAAAGGGAAACAATTTTATATACAAACGCGAATGATAATGATGATCATTTACATTCAATAAAGGTTCTCTTATGTTGCCACGGATTAACCAAAGGCCATTTATTCTTTCAGCCCTGACATTATGCATGTCCGGCGCTACTTTTGCAGCGACCTCTCCAACACACGGTTCAACGTCCGACGAAGATACGGTGATCGTTACGGCTAACCGCACAGAAAGTAGTCTCTGGGATAGCCCGGCAACCATTCAGGTTATCGATCGCCAGACGCTACAAAACTCCACCAGCGTTTCTCTTGCTGATGATTTACAAGATATCCCCGGCGTCGAAGTTACCGATAACGCTCTCGCAGGTCGGAAACAAATTCGTATCCGTGGCGAAGCTTCTTCGCGGGTGCTGATTTTGATAGACGGCCAGGTCGTCAGCTACCAACGTGCCGGACAAAACTACGGAGCCGGTTTACTGATTGACGAATCCGCGCTGGAACGTATTGAAGTGGTCAAAGGCCCTTATTCTGTCCTCTATGGTTCGCAGGCAATTGGCGGCGTCGTGAACTTTATTACCAAAAAAGGCGGCGATAAGCCTTTGGGTGGTAGCGTTAAGGCTGTTTATAACTCCGCAACGGCAGGATGGGAAGAGTCAGCGGCAGCCTGGGGAAGCATCGGTAACTTTGACTACCGCATCAATGGCAGCTATTCCGACCAGGGGGATCGCGATACACCTGACGGAAGATTGCCCGACACCAACTTCCGTAATAACGGTCAGGGAGTGTGGCTTGGCTACAACCTCGATCGCCACAAAATTGGGCTCTCACTCGACCGTTATAAGCTATCCACTCAAACCTGGTTTGACGATCCCGAAGGTCAGTTCGACGACTTTAGCGTCAAAATTCCTAAGCTGGAACGCGAGAAAATCGGTCTTTTCTACGACTACGCGGCCGACGGGGATTACCTGAAGAACATCCATTTTGACGCATACACCCAGACAATAGAGCGCAAATTTGAAAACCGGGTCAAAACGACCCAGATTATCCCCAGCCCGATGATTAAAGCGCTGACGGTAAGCAATCAAACCAATACCAACGACAAACAATATACCCAGGGTGTAACGCTGCAGGGCAATATCTCCCTTCCGGCTAACAACACGCTGGTGATTGGCACTCAGTATCAGCATGACAAAATAAAACAGGACACGGACGGCAGTACACGCCAGACCGCGGCTACCGGCTTCTTCGATACGCAAACCCGTACCCTGTCATATAACGAAGCAGAACAAAGCAACACCTCACTGTTCGCGCAAAACGACTGGCGCTTTGCCGATGACTGGACGTGGACCGTGGGCGCACGCCAGTACTGGCTGTCTTCGAAACTCAATCGCAACGATACGCAAACTATCCAAAGCAGCGGCACCACCTGGCAATCCACCGGGGGAAATTCCGTTCACGATGATGAACTGGTGACCTCGACCAGCCTGCGCTATTCCGGCTTTGAAGATCTTGAACTTCGGGCTGCATACGCCCAGGGCTATGTCTTCCCCACGCTTACTCAATTGTTCATGCAGACATCCGCCGGCGGCAGCGTTACCTACGGCAACCCAAACCTGAAGGCGGAACACTCAAATAACTATGAGTTGGGCGCGCGGTATAAAGGGAATATGTGGCTGATTGACGGCGCCATTTATTACTCCGAAGCCAAAGACTATATCGCCAGTCTGGCCTGTTCAGGCCAACCCGTTTGCAACGGCAACACCACCTCTTCCCGCGGCGGCTATTACTACTACGACAACATCGATCGTGCCAAAACCTGGGGCATGGAACTCACCGCAGAATACAACGGCTGGGCGGTTTCCCCCTACCTGAGCGGTAATCTCATTCGCCGTCAATACGAAGGCAACACCATAAAAACCTGGGATACCGGCGAACCCACGCTGACCGGGCGCGTTGGCCTGAAACATACCTGGTTGATGAATGTCGCTAACGTGACGTCCGATGTCTTTATTCGCGCGGCGTCCCGCGCCAAAGATAATACCGGCACCACGGAAATAAACTATCCAGGCTGGGCCACGCTTAACCTCGCATTCAACACCGAGTTTGGTCCGCAGGACCAGTATCAGGTCAACCTCGCGCTCAACAACCTGACCGACAAGCGTTACAGAACCGCGCATGAATCTATCCCAGACGCTGGTTTCAATGCCGCTGTTGGCTTTGCGTGGAATTTCTGACGATGAAAAAACTCATGATTGGCTTACTGAGCCTCGCCTGTATTTTCAGCGCCCAGTCCGCTGACCGCCTGGTGGTGGCGGGCGGTTCGATTAGCGAACTGATTTACGCCATGGGCGTCGGCAACCGGGTGGTTGGCGTCGATGAAACCACCTCGTACCCACCTGAAACTGCCGCACTCCCGCATATCGGCTACTGGAAGCAGTTAAGCAGCGAGGGCATTTTATCGCTGCACCCAGACAGCTTTATCACCTGGCAGGATGCAGGCTCTCAAATCGTTTTGGATCAGCTCCGGGCGCAGAAAGTTAACGTCGTTACATTGCCGCGCGTACCGGCCACCGTCGAGCAGATGTACGCCAACATTCGGGAGCTGGCTCAAACGCTGCGCATTCCTGAACAAGGTGAAGCGCTGGTCAATCGCCTGCATCAACGTCTGGATCGTGTTCAGCACAGCGTGGCGGCGAAAAATGCGCCGGTCAAAGCCATGTTCATTCTCTCCGCTGGCGGCAGCGCGCCGCAGGTCGCCGGCAAGGGCAGCGTTGCCGATGCCATTATGACCCTTGCAGGTGCACAAAATGTCGCCACCCACGCGCAGTATAAAAGTTACAGCGCGGAGTCGCTGATCGCCGCCAACCCGGAGGTGATCGTGGTGACGTCGCAAATGGTGGATGGCGATCTGGCTCGTCTGAGCGCGATTGCCGGTATTACCCACACTGCGGCCTGGAAAAATCAGCGCATTGTGGCGGTAGACCAGGCGCTGATTCTGGGTATGGGGCCTCGCGTCGCCGATGCGGTTGAAGCCCTGCACCAGCAATTCTGGCCTCACTAACTGGATTTATAAAAAAGAATGAAGACTGAACACTCGCTGGATCTCACCGCGCATTTTGCGCTTGAGGGAAGTCAGCCCTTTAAGGATCGCCGCGCCACAATGCCATGGCGCGGGGCGATCCCGATTGCCAAAGAGCTATTGTCACAAACCTGGCAGGATGTTATCAGCCAGCCTACCCCGCCGCGTAAACGGCTGGTGTACTTGCATATCCCTTTTTGTGCAACGCATTGTACTTTCTGCGGTTTTTATCAAAACCGGTTCGAAGAAGATCACTGCACCCGCTACACCAACGCGCTGTTGCGCGAAATAGAGATGGAAGCCGATAGCGCGTTACATCAGTCAGCCCCAATTCACGCCGTCTATTTTGGCGGCGGTACGCCTTCAGCGCTGTCAGCACGGGATCTGGGCAGAATCATCACCGCGCTGCGTGAAAAGTTACCGCTGGCACCGGACTGCGAAATTACCATTGAGGGACGAGTGCTCAATTTTGACGATGCGCGAATTGATGCCTGCCTTGACGCTGGCGCCAATCGGTTTTCGATCGGTATTCAATCTTTTAACAGCCGGATCCGCAAGAAAATGGCGCGCACCTCAGACGGCCCGACCGCAATTGCCTTTATGCAGGGGCTGGTAAAACGGGATCGTGCCGCCGTGGTATGCGATCTGTTGTTTGGTCTGCCAGGACAAGATGCAAAACTGTGGGGCGACGATCTGGCGATTGCCCGTGACATCGGCCTCGACGGCGTAGATCTTTATGCGCTGAACCTGATCCCCAATACACCGCTTGGCAAAGCAGTTGAAACCGGGCGCACAACAGTTCCCTCTCCCGCCGAACGTCGCGATCTCTATCTTCAGGGTTGCGATTTCATGGACAGCGCGGGCTGGCGCTGCATCAGCAACAGCCACTGGGCGCGTACCACGCGTGAACGCAATCTGTACAACCTGCTGATTAAACAGGGAGCGGACTGTCTGGCATTCGGCTCAGGCGCCGGGGGATCAGTCAATGGCTATTCCTGGATGGTCGAGCGCAATCTGACGACATGGCATGAATCTATCGCCGCCGGGAAAAAACCGCTAATGATGATGATGCGTACCGCCGAGCGTGGTTTCCAGTGGCGACACACTCTCCAGGCGGGCATTGAAACGGCCCGCGTTCCGCTGGATGAACTGACGCCTCATGCACAAAAACTAACCCCGCTACTGACCCAATGGCATCACGCAGGACTGACGCGAGATGCCAGCACCTGCGTGCGCCTGACCAATGAAGGGCGTTTTTGGGCAAGCAATATTTTGCAGTCTCTTGATGAACTTATTCAGGCACTTAACGCGCCGCGCATTGCGGTAGAACAACCATACCAGGAGTGAATTATGAGCCATGTCTCTTTACAGGATTTTTTGAAAACTGAACCGGACGGTACGCTGGAAGCTATCGCTGCCCAGTACAACACCACGCTGCTGGAGGTGGTGAAAAACCTCCCCTCCCCGACGCTGGTTTCCGGCGATCAATTTGATACTGTCTGGGAAACCGTCAGCGAATGGGGCAAAGTCACCACCCTGGTCCATACTGCTGATGTCATTCTGGAATTCACCGGGGAATTACCTTCCGGATTCCACCGTCATGGCTACTTCAACCTGCGCGGCAAAAAAGGCATGACCGGTCATATCAAGGCAGAAAACTGTACGCATATTGCCCTGATTGAACGCAAATTTATGGGAATGGACACCGCGTCCATTCTCTTCTTTAACCAGGCGGGTAGCGCGATGTTCAAAATTTTCCTCGGTCGGGATGAACATCGACAGCTACTGGCCGAACAGGTCAGCGCCTTTCACGCGTTGTCTTCATCTTTAAAGGAACATGCCTGATGGCTCCATGGCTCATTTTTGGTGCGGGTGGTAGCGGCGTCGGTGCGAAAACGCTTGAACTCGCACTGGCGGAACAACGTCCGGTGATTGCTGTCGTTCGCAACGCACAGGTCGCTGCTGGGTTGCAGGAAAAAGGTGTGCAGGTCTTCATCGGCGACGCCTGCGATAGTCAGGTCACCGCCTGTGCCTGTCGCGCAGCGGGTCAACATGCCACGGTGATCTCCTCCATGGGCGGCGCCCAGGATTATCTGGCGCACAGAACCGTCATTGATGAAGCAGAAAAAGCGGAGATCAAGCGCATGATTCTGGTGACCTCACTCGGCTGCGGTGACAGTTGGCCTTTTCTTTCTTCACGCGCAAAGGCCGCATTTGGTCAGGCTGTACGGGAAAAATCGTTGGCTGAAAGCTGGCTACAAACCAGTCGACTGGACTACGCCATTCTCCGCCCCGGCGGTTTGCTGAACGGTGCAGCCACCGGCCAGGCGCAACGAATACAGGCTCAGGAGTGTCACGGCTTTGTGATGCGTGCAGATGTTGCGAAGCATATTCACGAACTGGCCACTGCGCCAGCACTTAATAACCAGATTTACAGTTTGGTTGAGCCGGGACTGAAACCCGCGTAAACCCCTCACGGCGCGGGAACTCCGCGCCGCAAAGACGTTATGGAGCGTTACGTGCTTAAGGACTCGCTTTCTTCCGTCAGCATCCTGACGGGTCTTTCTCTTTTGCTGGTTGCTCTGATGCTCTTCGGTGCCAGCCAGGGGGCGCTAAACATTAGCTTCAGCGCTCTGTTCAACGACGAATATCGTGATATCTGGTTAAACATCCGCCTGCCTCGCGTGCTGCTGGCCGTTTTGGTCGGTGCTGCGCTGGCGACGGCAGGGGTCATCATGCAGGGACTTTTTCGCAATCCGATGGCCGATCCTGGCCTGCTTGGCGTCAGCAGCGGCTCCGCGCTGATGGTCGGCATCGCGATAGTTATCCCATTTTCGTTCCCCGTAGTGCTGGTGCTGTATGAGCAGATGATTTTTGCCGTCGTAGGCAGCATGGTGGTCTGCACGATTATTTTCCTGATAAGCCAGCGTCATAACCACGGTGGAATGATGCAACTGCTGTTAGCCGGTATCGCTATCAATGCCCTGTGCGGTTCGGCTATTGGCGTACTGAGCTATGTGGGCGACGAGCAGCAGCTACGTCAACTTACATTGTGGATGATGGGAAATCTCGGCCAGGCCCAGTGGCCAACGCTGTTGGTTGCCAGCACGTTTGTTCTTCCAGCCATTGTTGTAACCGTCTGCATGGCGGGAACGCTTAATTTACTGCAGTTGGGTGATGAAGAGGCGCATTACCTCGGCGTAAACGTCAAACGTAAGCGTCAGCAGTTACTGTTGCTCAGTTCGCTCCTGGTTGGCGCTGCGGTTTCCGTCAGCGGCGTAATTGGTTTTATTGGCCTGGTGATCCCACATCTGATCAGAATGACGACCGGTGCCGATCATCGCTGGTTGATTCCCTGCTCTACGCTGGCCGGTGCCTGTTTACTCCTGATTGCCGACACGTTGGCCCGCACACTTGTTCAGCCAGCCGAAATGCCCGTTGGCCTGTTAACCAGCCTGATCGGTGGACCGTATTTCCTGTGGTTAATACTGCGTAGCCGGAGGGTGTCATGATCGTCGCTGAAAATCTGGTCTACCACATTCAGGAAAGACGACTGACCGACGACGTTTCCCTGACGCTACCTGATGGAGAGATCATCGCGATTCTTGGCCCGAACGGAGCCGGGAAATCGACGCTGCTACGCCAGCTTACGGGATATCTGCAGCCCCACAGTGGGCGTTGTAGCATGTTTGGCAAGCCGCTGGACAAGTGGTCAATCACCGAGCTGGCAAAAACCCGTGCCGTGATGCGCCAGAATAGTCATATGGCCTTCCCGTTTAGCGTTCAGGAGGTCATTCGCATGGGCAGACATCCGTATCGGACGCGCAATACGGGCGATGAAACGGAGCACATCATGGCATTGTGTGATTGCCAGGCGCTGGCCGCACGCGATTACCGGCATCTGTCGGGAGGAGAACAACAGCGGGTACAGCTGGCGCGCCTGCTGGTTCAGCTTTGGGAGCCCGAGCCTGGGCCGAAATGGCTGTTTCTTGATGAACCCACCTCCGCGCTGGATATTCACCACCAGCAGCACCTTTTTCGTCTGCTACGTCGTCTGGTGCGTGAACGGCAGTTTAACGTCTGCTGCGTCCTGCACGATCTCAACCTCGCGGCGCGCTATGCCGACCGCGTGGTATTGATGGAGCGCGGCAGGATAGTTGATAACGGATATCCGCAGGATGTCCTGAAGCAACGGTCGCTGAACGCGCTGTACGGTGCCGATCTCACGGTCATAAATGAACCGGAGCATCGAACGCCGATTATCGTCCTCAATCAATAACAGACCGGGAACCCCTGGCGTGGCGTTCCCGTTTTTCTCCCTTTACACCCTTTTTTCACCTTTTCTAAAAACGCCCTTGACCTTCCCCTTGCTGGGAGGTTTTCAAGTAGCGCAGTACCGCAAGGCACTGCGCCAATTCAGTATTTTACAGACTTAACTAACCCGCAAAACCCCCGCATTGCCTCCAGAGTGTGGACGCAATGTGGACATTCCACTAAGGGGATTATAACTCACCGCATCCAGTAAATAGTCCGGCGCGAAGTGAGCATAGGTCATAGTTTGCGATATGTCGGAATGACCAAGAATTCGTTGTAACGCGATAATATTTCCGCCCTTAATCATGAAGTGCGTGGCGAACGTATGACGTAGCGCGTGCGCGGCTTGCCCATCTGGAAGATTGGGCTTTGCTTCTTTCATGCGCAGACGGAAGGTTTTATAGCTCACGCGGAACAGTCTTCCCGATTCCTGATGTTTCACTATTTTTGCAATGTCGTCAGATATGGGGACCACACGCCGATCTCCGTTTTTAGTGATCGTAAACATCACCCTGTTACCGACAATGTTTTCCGCTTTAAGCTGGTAGGCTTCACCCCATCGAGCACCGGTAGCAAGCAGCAGAACGGCGATGCGGTAGTAATCACCTGAGCACAGGGATAGCAGCCGGTTTACTTCCGACTCAGTGAAATACGACATTTCCGTTTTTGGCTCTTTCAGCGCTGAAATTGCTGTTACCGGGTTTTCACCGTGAAACTCATCAATTTCGGCCATAGCTTTAAACACACCACTAAGTGCAAACAGGTCATGATTTATCGTTGAAGCCTTGATCCCTTGCTCCAGCCTATATGCCCGGTAATCAATAAGACATCGCGCATCAATCTGGTAAATCATGGGATCCCCCATATCGTGGCAAATACAGTTAACAGCACTAAGCCTGCGGTTTGCGTAGTTCTTATTCCGTCCGATTAACTGCCACCATAACGCGATAAATTCGCTTAGTTTTCGCTTATCAGCCGGTCTATTTAAAAAATCATGGTTCTGATACTTGGCAATAATGCTTCGCTCAAAAGCGTGCGCATCTGCCTTTCTCTCAAACTTCCGCCGAATGCGCTTTCCGTCGCGCCCGCGCGGCCTGACATCCACTTCATAGCGACCATCTTCGAGTTTCTTAACGGACATAAGAAAACCCTCCAACAGTCAGATCACTATCCTGGTAACAAATAGTGAAAATGTAATGTTTATATAATGTTAACCAGTCTTTTTCCCGGAGGGGTCTGATTGAATTTCGTCTTGCCCATTGTGTGCGAGAGCCGGTGCTATTTGGCCTCGGCTCGGATCTGTACGGTCGTACATGAACCAATCCTGATACTTATGGAATCGGGGATGACCAAAGAGTTTGATCGCAGCATCTAATGACATTTTTGATTTGCCTAATTCATATCCATTATAGGTTACGGGATTTACTCCAATTAAATCAGCAACTTGTTTCGATCTAAGTCTTTCAGAGTCTCTTATCAATTGAAGCTTTTCACTTTGGCACATTGACTTCATCTATCTATTCTCTTATCGTCTATCTAAATAGATACAGCAAGCGACATTAGACGCTCACCACCAATGAGGCTTGCTAGTGCTAAAGATGCCTCAGCAAGCCTCAACGAAGGAGTCTATCAATGAAAGAAATCCGAGAAAACGAATTAAATGCGAGATCTCAGTATTTACGTCAGTTTCCGTTAGATGGTGCTCGCGTCGCACGAATCTGCAAGATGACAGAAGCGCAAGCAAACGCTATTCGCGATATGAACACCGACGAACTGCAAAAGCAGGTTTTCGTTACACCTGTTGAATTTGCATATCTGACGGGCCGGACTCTTAAGTCAGTACGTAACTTAATGGATCGTGCTCAGTTACCGGTCCACCGCGAAGGGATGCCGGGTTCCAAACGTCCTAAGCGTTTCATCATGCTGCAAGAGTATTGGGACGCCGTAGCACACTGCCGCGCACTAATTACCCCAGAAGAAAAGCACTACATCGATCGTCTGATGCGCGACAAGAAAACATATCGCCGCGTAACTGGTAACAATCATCAGACGCATACGCGCACAAGCCGCAATTCAGCAAGGGCTGTCGCATGAAAAACAGCAAATCAGTAAACGAACTTATTTCCGCTGTGAATGAGTTTTTGCGTAACAGCAACCCAGAGCGCTTGATCGATAATGGCATTCACGAAGCCTTATGCAACCTCGTTGATGCCGTAAGCCAGCAACAAGAAGAAATCGACTCCCTGCTGGAACGGCTGAATGCGCATAGCCCCGTTAATAGCGCGATAAAGGAAGAATCCGGTACTGTATTTCGCCGCCGCTATTACCGCAATGGTGTTCACGCGGGAAATGTTTATTTCCGAATTGAAGCGTTTGAAGGGATTAAAAGTTGGGCAGAAGAACTAAGGGCTGATTTTGAATCTTGTCTTAACGATTTTATTTCACGACTTCACCCTGAACACCGTGCTTGCTTCGTTTCTACAGTAATAAGTCGCGCCCACAGTTTGACGTCGGAAGAGAAAGCGGAGTGGGAGCGACTTCAGAAGTAAAAATGATTATTTATTTGCCGTCGCATTTGCAGGGCTAAATTGCATCAGCTCCTTATAGAGTTTCTGCATATGCGGATTGTCCATTTCTTTCAGTGACTTCATAACCCTTAAAGCGTGCTCATGTGACTGAGAGAAAATGGATAGGGCTAGGGCCATTTTTAATGCACTGATTTCGCCGTTGATGTCATTGAGATCAGTTTCAAAAGTGACGTTATTGACTTGATAACTATTGCTCATTTTTTTCCTTTGCGTTGGTAAAAGTTATGCCTGATTCACCGCTCAACGTTTCACAGGCATAGCGATGTTAGCACAGGAAACACGCGCCGGGCGTGGGGTTATATCCCGGCACTTTTTCAATTTGACGGAGATCAACATGGACTTAACACAATGCCCTTCACTTGCCAGCCTGCTAACCCACGGCCAGCAGATCACCCACCGTCAGCATCAACGCGGCTGGATTGAAACCCCGGACGGGCGTTTCTTCCAGCCTAAAGCAGCAGATGTTCAATTTATTAAAAACTGCCGTTTACCGTTTATGTCGCGCCCGCGTAATAAGCGCCGCTGGTTTTCCCGCTTAATGGGTATCTTCGCGTAGTTCGGGGAGGTGGTTATGTTGATGGATAAGACAGGACAACAGCCAGGCCGCCGCCAGTTCTTAGAGCAACGGGCGCGGCTGCAAGCCAGTTTGAACGCCTCACGCGTGAATGACACTGCAACCCGTTTTAACCGCCTGGATGATGCCTGCAAAAAGGTGATTTTCATCCTGGCAAACGATGCGTCCAGATACATAGCCGGAATGCCGAAGCTGACCGCCAAACAGTTGGGTTGCACTTACGAAAATCTAACCGAAAAGGAGCAAACGTGCCTTTTGATGGGCATTAAGCGCCTTTCCGAATTTGCAGCATCAATGCCGTGGGAATTTGAGGACTACGCCGCACCACGCGCCGAAATTCAGGCGATACGCGACAAACCACCCGCGCCAGATAACGCAGTCAATTAACAACTAACTACCCACAAAAAAGAAACAGGCGCTAACGCGTCGGGCTTCTTGCACCCTGGAGAAAGTAAAAATGATTCGATCTCTCGTTAAATGGCCCGGTGGTAAAGGCCGCGTTATGCCTGATTTGCTGCCGATTCTGCCGAAAGCCGATTGCCTGGTGGAACCGTTTGTCGGCGGAGCTTCTGTTTTCCTCAATACTGAATATCGCCGTTATATCCTGGGTGATATCAACCCAGATTTAATTAACCTGTATCGCCAGATAACCCGCTGGCCTGATGCGGTGATCGACGCTGCTCGCCCGCTGTTTAAAGTGTACGGTGATAAAGACGGCTATAAGTGGATCCGCGACGATTTCAACGCCCGCGCCCATGACCTTCTGTCATCGCGCAATGTGTTTGAGGACGGACCGGACGCGGGCAAGATTCTTCGTGCAGCACAGTTTCTTTACCTGAACCGTCACGGATATAACGGCGTAGTGCGCTACAACCAACAGGGCGGATATAACGTTCCCTTTGGTAGACACAAAACCCCGCCTTACTTCCCGGAAGAACAGATCCGTTTATTCTCTGAAAAAGCTAACGACACGAAAGCTATTTTCGTGTGCTGCGATTTCCAGAGCACGTTAAAAATCATGATTGGTAGTGACGCGGTTATCTACTGCGATCCGCCATACCTGCCAGCAAGCGACACCGCTAATTTCACCCAATACCACACCGCCCCGTTTGGCATTAAAGAGCATCGCCAGTTAGCTGCCGCCCTGCTGGATATTAACCGCCTTACTGGTTCGCCGGTGATCCTGTCCAATAGCGACACCCCATCTACCCGCGAGATTTATCGCGCTTTCAACTTCCAGGAAATCAGCGTTAACCGTTCTGTCAGCGCGAACGCCATTACCAGAGGGGCCGCCAGTGAAGTGATCGGCGTGCTGCCTGTCTGTGATGGCTGCGGGCGCTATGAAGGTGGTCACTGTGCGAAATGTTGCCCAGGTATCGCCGCATGTGAGGAGGGATGGTCGTTTGATTGTCGAGGCAACTGCGATATTTGCGAGCCGTCCGATAACCCGGAAACGTGGTAATAGCGAGGGATCTGCAATGAGAAAAACACACGAATTAAAGATTTGGCCGGAGTTTTTTCAACCTGTTATGGACCGCGTGAAATACGCTGAATTGCGCCTAAATGATCGCGACTATAGCGCGGGCGACGTTTTGTTTTTGCGGGAGTTTTTACCCGCTAGCGGCAAATATTCGGGCAGCTATAACGTAGTAATAATATCTCATGTCGCTGATGTATCGGCGTTTATGCCGGGGTACGTCCTGCTTAGTTTCACTTCTTTCGTTACGCGCGGCGCTAACTGGCCTTTCCATAAGCCAACTACAGTGGAGGCTGCTGTAACTGCGGAAGATACTGGTTTTCTTTCGGCGCTTGTCGCCTGCGAGCCTCCCTGTAGCGTGATTCACCAAATGGCACGCCGACTGCTTGATGAACATCCATCGCTTCCAGTGTCCGAAAAATCTGATCTGTTGCCATGCCCCTTTTGCGGTGAAGCGGCTTTCTTTGACTCTATTTTTGATTACCAGTCAGAAACGCGTGTTTATGCCCCGTCTTGTACGGAGTGCTCATGCGAATTGATGGACGGCCCGATCATTAACAAATATGGGCGCGGTTGGTATGCCTCAAAGCAGGATGCCGCCGAAGCCTGGAATAAAAGGCGCTCGCAATGACTGCCTATTACAACGAAATCGATCCATATGCAGCACAGTGGCTGCGCAACCTCATTGATGCCGGGCATATTGCGCCAGGCATTGTTGATACCCGTTCAATTGAGGATGTAACCCCCAATGACCTTAAAGGCTTTACTCAATGTCACTTCTTTGCCGGGATCGGTGTGTGGTCATATGCCCTGCGTCTTGTGGGCTGGCCGGACGACAAACCGATCTGGACTGGATCCTGCCCATGCCAGCCTTTCAGCCCGGCAGGCAAAGCAACTGGGTTTGATGACGAGCGGCACTTATGGCCCGCCTTTCATTGGCTCATTGCTCAGTGCCGCCCTGTCGTTGTCGCTGGCGAGCAATCTGGAAGCGCTAACGCGAACGTCTGGCTCGACCTTGTACAAACTGACATGGAAAGCCTGGGCTATGCCTTCGGGGCGGTCGCGTTTCCGTCTGCGAGCGTCGGTGCGCCACACATCTGGGACAGAGCTTACTGGGTGGCCGACACCAACGGCGAGCGCATGGAAACACCCTGGAAACCAGGGGAGGCAGGGAGGCTTGAATTTGCAAACGGCCACAGCATTAGCTGGGTGGCCGACACCAACAACGCAGAGCAACAACCAAATCTCAGGAGTTGGAGCTGCTGCAGATCACCCGAAGCGCGGGACAACTTTGGGCGGGGCTGCTCAGCTGTCGGGGTGGCCGACACCAGCTTCAAGGGACGGCAAGGGGGGGTATCAGGGCGGGAGGATACGCAACGGGAAGCTGTCGACGGACACGCTGGATGTGACGGCGCAAATTGCGGGACCGGTCCGGTTAACGGTTTCTGGCGATCTGCTGACTGGCTGTATTGCCGGGATGGAAACTGGAGGCCAGTTAAACCCGGACTTAAGCCGCTGGTTGATGGGGTTACCGGACGAGTGGGAAAAATCCGCGCCTACGGAAACGCTATCAACGTTGAAGCTGCAACAGCGTTCATAAAGGCTTATATGATGGGGGCGTCAAATGTCTGACGCCGCCTTTGCATGGCCCTGGAACGCGCCGCGCCCAGCTGTTGGCCTGTACACCTACGAACCGAAAAAAATCGCCCCGCTTGCCGGGGCGGTGGCGCATCATCCTGCCGTAAAAAAACACATCGATCACATATTCAAACGCGCCGGTTACAACCCTGACGACGTTCGCGACCGTGACGCGCTGATCCAGACGCTGGACAGGTACGAACCGTGCGGCCTGCCACTGGCCGCCCAACAAAATATCATCCGGCAGGAAAGTGCAGCCGCGAAAGCTGCGGCGGCCGCCTGGGCCAATACGCCGGAAGGTGTCGAAGCGCGTTTGTTGTCTGAGCCGTTCTTCATCCGCGAAGTCTGGCGCAAAAAAATTGAATGGTTACGGGCCAACCGTGAAACCAGACACACCAATGATTTTCTTATGGGGACCGTGAAAAAATCATTGCTGCGTCTTGATGTTGTGCGCACAAGGCAAGGTGTTTCGCCTGATATCACCGGCGAACTGGCCGCGTACTGGTTCGGGCGCTGGCAACGGCTGGCTGATTTCACAAAGCGGGAAGCCCTAAGCGCCGCTAATGAGATCGCCAGCCGCATGGCTGAAATGCTGGGGACGGAATGCGAAGCCTTGGGACGAAATGTTTCAGACATGAACGTCGAAGAACTGGACTGGCTTTATTGCCACCTGGGCCGTGAAATGCTGGCGCTTCGCATTGTGCCGCCTGCATGGTATGCGCCGTGGGAACGCGAGCGCATATGCACGGCCATTTTGCGTATGGCTTCGCCTGACTGGTGGGGGCGCAAAATCTGGCGCTTGCGTTGTGACTGGCGCGAAAACCAGCTGCGTGCTGTTGGCGCGGTAAATAAAAAAGCGCATCCGTATATCAGTGCATCAAGCCTGATGGAATGGCAGGAACAGCGACGTAAAAACCGTAATTTCTTCAAAAGTCATGAACTGGTAGACGAAGACGGCAACGTTTCGTCGCTTGAGGACATGATTAACAAATCCACGTCTAACCCTGCAATTCGTCGTCATGAGCTTATGGCCCGTATGGCTGGCGTGGAGCTTGTCGCCCAGAGTCGTGGCGATGTTGGCATCTTCCTGACCATCACTTGCCCGTCGAAATATCACGGCAATATTGCGTCCGGCCACCATAACGCAAAATGGAACTACGACACGGTTGCACAGGCGCAACGCTATTTATGCCGCGTATGGAACCGGGCAACCGCCAAACTGAAACGCGAAGATTTGCGCCCTTACGGCTTCCGCGTCGCCGAGCCGCATCACGACGGAACGCCACACTGGCACGCCCTGCTATTTATGCCGCAGGCAGAAGTTAAAGCCACGGTAGCGATTTTGCGTGATTACTTTGTCAAAGAGGACCGCGCCGAACTGGGGCGTAATACCGGTGCTCGCTTCAAGTCCAAAAAAATGGACCCACGGAAAGGGTCAGCAACGGCGTATATCGCGAAATACATTTCGAAGAATATCGACGGCCATGCGCTGGCCGGTGAACTGGACGACGAAAGCGGCAAGCCGCTGAATGAAACAGCCAAATATGCAATGGCCTGGGCATCACTTCACCGCATCCGTCAGTTTCAGCCCATCGGACAGCCGCCCATATCGGTTTACCGCGAGCTGCGCAAACTGAGCAATCAGATCACGACGCGCCAGAAAATTGACAATACCTTCAAGCGCGGTGCGCCGTTGCTTGTGGATCCTGCTATGGATGCGGTTTGCGCCGCTGCGGATGTCGGGTGCTTTGCTACCTACATCATCCGCCAGGGTGGTGTTTTGATCCCGCGAGAAAACTATGTCGTCCGTCTGGCCTATCAGCCAGCTGATGAAATGAATGCTTATTGTGAGATCCCCGAAAAGGTATTCGGGGTCTGGTCGCCACGTCTGGGGGATGCCTCCCGCATTTGCACCCGTCTGGTTAAGTGGAAAATCCGCGCCAAATCCAAAGCCACCACCGGGGCCAAAAACGGCCCCGGTTTGGGGGTTGACCTTTTGCCGTCGCCAACCGGCGACGCTTGGAGTTCTGTCAATAACTCTACGGAAGACGAAAAAATCACCGATTTTTCGCCTGATGTGGAAGGGGTGACAGGAGGAGCAGAAGGGGAAATCGGCGATGTTGAAAACATGGACCAACCGACACGGCGAAAATTGATGCGGCGACTACGTGAAACACCATTCAAAAGGCAGCAAAACGGATCACCTTATGAGCCAGGCAGCGAATTAGATGTCGCCTGGCGTTCTGCCGTGGAAAAAACCGAGGCCAGATCGGCGGCAGAAAAGGCCAAACGGGCGGCGCTTGCCCCTGCTGTTGCCAGCCTGCTGGCAGATGCGGCGTTGTATTCGGTTGAGATTTCAGAGATTCAGGCCGTTTCGCTGTTAATGGGGAGTTGTCTGGAGATTGGCGGCAAAGTTTATCGGGCCAGTGCTGACGGCCAGTTGATAACGCGTCAATTACCCGACGAGTCACGGACGGTGAATAAATTATGGGAACGTCTGCGGGATAACCACGGCATAGATGCCACGCGCCTGCGGTTCGACCCTGCGGGCGAATACGCAAAGATGTTAACGAAAGCAATTAATTGCGCTGACAAAAAGGGGTGAGCATGAAAATTATTATTGGGCATAAGAAGCAAAATAATCAGTTAGATGTAGTTGTAAGTGCCTGGTGTTGGGAAGTGGAGCAACTCAATAAGCTGACAAAAGAAGTGATCCGGGTGTTTTTTGTGGAAGGTGAAGCAACGTGCGTGCCGTCGTCATTTCTTCTGCGTCGTAAATACAAGGTAAGCGGGCCGGAGAGTTCTAAATCTTCCACCAGATAAAACAGTCAATCGCGAAAACCTGCGTTACTTGTTGCGCGGGTTTTCACGATTCTGCGGGTGCGGGCGGCAAAGAGTCCGCATGTTTTGATTCTAAAAGTGAGATAAGAAAAAATGAAAGCGAGTTATATCAGTTACTTTGAAGGTTACGATGCTCTTGGCCGAATGATTTTTAATGGCAATGGTTCATGTTCGGTTGAATACGACGAGACTGAGGGAATCGATCCTGAAGGGTTGCAGGTCGCGCATTGTGAGCATCTTTTAAAGGTGGCCCAGGCCAAAAATAACAGTGTCGTGAGAGTCACGATTAATAACATGATGAAACTGTAATTGTTATCAATTCCAATAGTTAAAAATGCCCGCTTTATGCGGGCTTCGTTTATGCCGTCTGACCGTTGAGCAGGTCCAGCGCGAATTGACGTTCTTCGGGCTTGAGCCGGTCAATCAGAAATTTAACCAGCTTGTTGCCGGTCAGCCCGCTGGGGCTGAGGGTATGTGAAAACTCAACGCTATAAACAAATGTATGACCACATTCCACTTCCGTGCAGCCACAGTATAAAGACGCCAGTTTTTTATCTTTCCAGTCAGATTTACGAATGATGGCCGGTGAGCCGCATTCAGGACATTTAATTTTAAAAACTCGCATGTTCACCATCCCGCACGCCATTGCTAACAATGGGGATGATTTTAACTTAACTGCGCTCATTTTTCGCCCTTTTCGACGGTGATTGCCGGGATATCTACATCAAAATGCAGGTGCAAATGTGGGGGGATCTCCGGGTCATTGTTGACGCCGTTCATTAGCTTGCGCTGCAACGGGATAACTTCATCCTTGCGATAGGTTGTGCGGGCGGTTTCAGGGTTGCCCATTACCGCGCCATTGGTCGGGATGATACCGGCCAGCCCTGCGGGGAAACGGTGAGCGGTAAAGATATCCTGCGCGGTGATCCCTTTGATGTTGGCAAATTCATCCTTTGCGCTGACTTCGCCCACTGGCATGATTTTAACCCCTTCCGGGTCGCCCTTCGGGATGTTGATAAACATATTGCGGAAGTTACCCAGCCCTTTGGACTGGGCGATCTTCTCTTTGATTTCGTTTTCCATTTCCAGCGTCAGATTCGGATCGCTGGTATAGAGAATAAAGCCCATATGCGCCCCGTTATTGTAGTAACGGCGCCGGAAGATGGTTGCCTCACTGTTGAGTAACACCGAATGGATGCCGCCGATATAGTCAGGCAGGCCATATACCTGCTGGCGCGGGTCGTACATTTTAAAGAAAACGATGTCTTCCGGGTCATAGATAAGCGCTGGCCCTTCCTGCAAAACAGCAAACGAGCCGTCTTTCCGGCAGCGCAGGTACAGCGACGGCAGCGGCAGCAGGTCGATCACTTCCCCGAATACGTTACGAATTTTCAGGATAGCGACGTCACCAAACAGCAGGTAATCAAAGACAGCCTGTTCGACCTGGTCAGGCGTCAGGCCGCCGCCAATATAGCCACCGGCCACCATATTGCGCCGCGCATACAGCACCCCACCATGCTGGCCGTTAAGGTTCGGCAACTGGGCCAGCGCCAGGCGATCAATCGGGAGTCGCCAGTGGTCATATTCATTGTCATACCAGATATTGTGATAATCCGTGCCGGTCGTCAGGATGGGTTCGGGTTCGCCAAATGTGATCACGCTTCCGCGCCCTGGCGTGAAGGTTTCAACCTTGCTGCCGGTCATGGACCTGAATTTTTTATTATTACGCTGTTTCTTTGTCATGCTGCTTTCCCAAAGTACCAGCCCGATGGGCGGTCATATTCGTGATCGATAGGTTCGTTAATTACGGCGTGCGAGATAGCGAAGAAAACATCTGCATGGCCGGTCGCGTCTGAACGTTCAGCAACAAACGTCAGCGCGTTGCCGCTGTTGGTTGTCGTGCGCCGGATAGCCATAAAGCTGGCCGGAATTTCGACGCGCTCTTTGTTCGTTTCGTCTACGGCGTCTTTTGCCCATTCGATGCGCTTACGCTCGACAACGTCGATCATCTTCATTACCAGACGGTTTTTGCTTTCGACGCTGTAAAGAATCGGTGTGGCTTCGCGTGGTGCAAACTTGCTGACCAGGTCATAAACGCCCTTACCTATGCCGGTTGTATCGATCCCGATGTAAGTGATGTTAAAGCGGCGCATAAGTTGCTTTATCTGGTCGGCCTGCCAGCTGAAGTTAAAGCCCTGCCATTGCCAGACGGCCAGCACGCGGAAGCGCTCGCCGTCCTCTATGGGGGGCGCGATTAACACAAAAGTGGAGTTGTCGCCGGATCGTGACGGGTCAAAGCCTGCCCATACTTCGCGATTGCCGAAGGGCCGCGCAGCAGTCAGATCAAAGTCGCCCCATGTGGCCCGGTCCACTTCGCAACCGACAAGCGCGGAGAACTTGAACACCGCGTCCTTGCTGTCAACAAACTGGCACATGTAGAGCATGGCAAACGCGGTCGGGCTGTATTTGTTGCGCAGTCGTTCAATATCGACAAGCGCCCCGAGGCCGCCTTCGATGGCGTCTTCCATTGTGATGATATAGCGCCAGATCTGGTCCGGGCAGAGAATGCCCTGGCGCATTTCGCTTTCTTTCGGGAACGTCACACCTTTGCGTTTCGGGTCGTCCCCGCGCCAGGCTTCGCCAGTCCAGACCGGGTAAGCCTGGTGCGTTTTCGCGCTGGGCGTCGAAAAGTAGGTCGTGCGGTATTTGTTGTGCGTCGCCATTGCGCTGGCAACTTCGTGCAGGCGCGTGAATTTCGGGATCCAGAAAACCTCATCACCATACAGGTGGCCGTTAAAGCCCTGCGCGGTGCTGGCGTTCGTGGACAAAAAGCGCAGTATTGCGCCGTTGCTGAGGCGGATATTTTTACCCGTCAGCGTCACGCCGAAATGGTTCTGAGCGATCTGGACGATGTATTCACGGAAGATTTCAGACTGGGAGCGGCTTGCAGAGAAAAAGACCTGGTTATCACCGGTAATGACAGCATCTTCGAATGCCTCCCAGGCGAAATAATAGGTCATGCCGACCTGTCGGCTTTTCAGAATGAAGCGCCAGTCTTCGCCTTTATGTTCGCGGCAGTGCAGCTGGTACTCGAAGAGATGTTCCCGCGCCCAGGTGTCGAGCATTTCCGCTGTAATACCGGAAACGTCGTTTTTCTTATACCGGCGCTTTCTTTCCCCTGGTTCCCCGCCTGCGCTGCTGAGGCAGTACCCTTCACCATCATAAGCCGCTTTCTGGGCCTGAATTTCTGCCAGCTTTTCGGCGTGCTTGTTGCGCTGCGCCATGAGTTTCACATGGTGAGCAATCAGATCGCGCAGTTCCTCCAGTTCCAGCGCTGTTTTTTTCTCGCGGCGGGAGAGCTGGTCGATACGGCGGGCGATGACATTTTCCACCGATTCAACAGGCAGCAGTGATGCCCACTTCCCGACGTCAGCCCAGTGGTAAATTGTACGCGGTGGAATATTCAGTTCCTGCGCAATATCTTTCGGCGTCCAGCTTTTTATATAAAGCGTGCGGGCCGCTTCTTTTAATTCATCGGAATATTTAGCCATGCGGCTATTATGGCGGGATTATTTGGCGGAATTGATAATTAAATATCGGTAAAAGGTGGTTAACCATTTATAACCGAATGCATAAGAAATAAAGCGGTCGCGCTGTTTTAACCAATTCGCAATACTGACCACCACGAACGAATCATTGTTATTTAAATTCATTATTAAAGGTCAGTTATGCCGCAATCTCATTACCGCACGGATTGGCTATGTATTGCCACATCTGGACAGGCTGTGGACGGTCGCACCATTGAACCGCAATGGTTGATTGATGCGGCAGAAACCTACTCCCGCAAAACCTACACCGCCATGATTTGGCCGCACCACCCGCAATACGATATCAGTGAGCGTGAATTTACCTGCAACCTGGGGGAAGTGGACGCGCTGAAAGTGGAAACGGAAGGTGACGTCACGAAGTTATATGCCCAGTTAATCCCGAATCAATTTTTAATTGATGCCAACCGTATGGGGCAAAAGTTATTTACGTCAGCCGAGTTTGTCACTGATTTTGCAGGAAGCGGTCGTGAATATCTTTTCGGGCTGGCCGTGACTGATATTCCGGCAAGTCTGGGAACGGAAAAACTTAAATTCGTTTTAGCCGGTGAAGAAAAGGACGCCGAGCGCGGGAGTCTGGAAACATTCAGTTTAGGAAAATTACAGACAAGTTCTTTCTGGTCGCGTTTATTTTCGGACCGCAAAGATTTTACGCCAACCCCAGAGCCAAACACTGACAAGCCCACCGAGGGCGACGGAGAAAAAATGGAAGAATTAAAAGCGCTCATTCAGCAAATGCTGGATCTGCTTAAAAGCGGTAAAGACGCCGCAACGGGTGACGCCGACACGGTTGATACACCGGAACAGGCCGCCGATGTGGTGGCAGATGTTGCCGCCCAGATCGCTGATGCTGCCGACGAGGTGGCCGAGCTGGCGCAGGACGTTATCGAAAACCCGGAAGACGAAGTCAAAGCGGAAGAATTCAGCGCTGCCAAAGCTAACCTGGCAAAAGTCATGAAGTCATTCAATGTGACGCCAGCGAAGCGCCCACGCGCCAGCCGCCGCCGTGACTTTTCCGCCAGTCGCCAGCCAGCTGGCAACCAGATGGACAACCTTACCACGCAGCTGACTACCGTCCTGACCAAGTTGTCAGCGATGGAAAACGGCAATACGCGCCGCCCTGGCAGTGCGCCAGGCGGAAGCAAAGAACCGTTTGAGTTTATTTAACAGCCATTCTTTTCAGGAATAAAAGATTATGCAATTAACCCCAAAAGCAGAGCAGATGCTGCGTAAGTTTGCCGCAGGCCTGGCGAAAGCTAACGGCCAGGTGGACACGTCGCGCTACTTCTCGCTGACCAATCCGAAAGAAACCCAGCTGCGCAATGCCCTGCTGCAAAGTTCTGAGTTCCTGCGCCTGCTACCCAATGTGCTGGATGTGGACCAGATCACCGGCCAGGTGGTCAGTACCGGTAAGCCGGGTATTTACACCGGGCGTAAAAAAGATGGTCGTTTCTCCCGCGCCCTGGGCGTGTCCGGTAACGAGTACAAGCTGGTAGAAACGGATTCCGGTTCGTATCTGCCTTACTCCTTGCTGGTTGTCTGGGCGAACGCGGGCAGCGAAGAGGAGTTCTTCCAGCGTATTCAGGCATTCAGCAACGAATCTTTCGCGCTGGATATGCTGCGCGTGGCGTTCAACGGTACGAGTGTTGCAGAAGATACAGACCCGGAAGCCAACCCGAATGGCGAAGACGTCAACATCGGCTGGCACAAAATAGTTAAAGAGCGTTCATCTGAGCAGATTATTTCTGATGCCGTCACTATCGGCGCGTCGGGTGCTGACTTTATTGGTCTGGATGCGGCAGTCACTGACCTGGTGCACACCTGTATTTATGAGCCATTCCGCAATGACCCGCGTCTGGTCGTGCTGGCTTCCGCTGACCTTATCGGCAACGACGCCACCACCATGATGAATAAGATTGATCGCCCGACTGAGAAAGTCGCCGCGCAGCTTATTGGCCGTCAGATTGCTGGCCGTACCGTGTACACCCCACCGTTTATGCCGGAGGGCCGTCTTATCGTCACCACGCTGGACAACCTGCATATCTACACCCAGCAGGGTACACGTAAGCGTAAAGCAGAATGGAACGACGACCGCAAGCGCTTCGAGAATAACTATCTGCGCATGGAAGGTTACGGCGTCGAGCATGACGAGCTGTATGCGGCATTCGACAAAATCACCCTTGCGACCGGCGAAGTTGCACCGGGAGGGGGCGCGTAAAAATGGCAATGACCCCGTGTCAGCGACACCGAGCACGCATGAAAGCCGCAAAGGCGCTGGATAAGTGCGAAGCCCTGACGGCATCGCCGGTCAGCTTTCACATTCAAATGCTGGAACTGGAAAAGGATGTTGAACGGCTTCGCAGTCTGACACGCGCAGACCGTATGGACATGAAGCGCGATGTTCTTCTGCCGCGCTGGATGCCGACCGTTGAAGCATACCTCGCCGGTGATGCCCGCTTTGCCAATCCGGCCCTGGTTTACTGCGTGATCTGGCTGTTCGATACGGGGGAAATGGGCAAGGCGCTGGACTGGGCTGACGTGGCTATCAGTGAGAGCCAGGCCACGCCGGAAAACTTCAAAAGCAACCTGCCTGCCTTTGTGGCCGACACGGTGCTGGAGTGGGCGATCATGCAGGCGGAAGCCGGTCACAGCATCGAACCCTATTTCAGCCGCACCTTTGAAAACATCCGCGAAAAATGGCGTTTGCACGAAGACATTAACGCGAAGTGGTTCAAGTTCGCCGGTCTTTACCTGCTGCGCGACGAGAAGGGGCAGCCGCGTGCCACTGCCGTGGATGATATGAACACGCTGGAGCAGGCCGACGCCCTTCTGGCCCAGGCGGCGGCGTACAACAAAAACGCCGGAGTTAAGACCATGCGCGAAAAAATCCGCGCCCGGATTAACGGTCTGACCCAGCTTTAAAGACTCCCGCTAGCCGGGACGGGCGCGGGGGAGGCATCAACCATACGGTTGTTGGCCGTGGAACCCGTTAGCCCGTTTCTATTGCAAAACCGAGGTACGCCAATGAGTGGCCCTAGTTTCAGTATCAGCGGCAAGCCGGTGACGGTGACGCCAACAGCGATCACCAACGGCGTGGCGTTCTGGCCCGATCTGGATCTGGCCGAGTTTCAGAAGGTGCGCACGTTGCCCGCTGACCTGCCGCCAGAAACCGCAGGCGTGGCCCTGTTGGCTGCTATTGCGGAGGTAAACGACGCGCTGGCCGACGTGGTGATGTACTGGAACGCGAAAGCCTGCGAGCGGGCCGCAGATGTACCGGGTGCAAAGATGGGCAACGAAACCCAGTTAACAGCCCAGTACAAAAAAGCAGTCTACGCCCGCGCAAAGGCCGATTTACTGGGGGAGTTCGCCACCATCGGGCGGCGTGAATCGCATCCGGGGCAGGAAAGCCAGGACACCCGCGCCAGCCTGCTGGCCGAGGCGGCCAATGTGATGCGAAACATGCTGCGACAACCACGCGTTGGGGTGCATCTGATATGAGCCAGCTTGAAAGCCTGACGGCGTTTATTACCGCAAATCTGCCGCCTGATGCCATGCAGATGTTTTCCAGTGTGATGGAAGATTGCGAGCTGACACGAAATGCCAAAGCGATGGGAAACAACCAGCGCCGGATCGGGGTGCTGACTTACACCGGTCGTTTGTCGTGGGATAACTTCCCATTTCGCAAGTATTCGCCCGCGCTGATTTATGCCCTGGTGCTGGCCTGGGTGGATGAGTTCGCCAACGAGCTGCGCGAAGAGCTGAGGCTGGACGATCCAAAAGTGGACCCGGAGTTTGACGACGAAGGGTCATGCATTCTGGATGTGGTTGTCCC
>ENA-UERQ01000451-UERQ01000451.1-human-gut-metagenome-genome-assembly--contig:-NODE-451-length-33158-cov-60.703395_pt1 | contig 33158 bp, 22 predicted proteins | sample MGYA00242986_ERZ507987 | MGnify/ENA primary metagenome ERZ507987 (study PRJEB26167, sample SAMN06115429) | human gut metagenome | host: Homo sapiens | place: China:Chongqing | collected 2015-04-15...
TGGCGCAGCCCGGAGTTTGAAAGGCATTCCCCCAATCCGTCCCCGACGGATTTTTATGTTCACCTGAACATAGCAAGGTATGTTTTCAGCCGCTCAAAATATTTTGAGCATCCCGGAAAACGCCTTGCCCTTGCAGGGGGCGGGCTTACCCTCCGAAGTCGGGAAGCCTCTCAAACCTACGGTGTCTGTGCCATGAAGCGGCGGCTTATGCCGTCAAACCGCTAAATCCAAAGTAATATGAGTGAAAAAAAAAGAAACAAAGGCGGGAGAAATCCCAAACTCGATCCGGCGGTGTTCAGATACACCGTCCGTTTCAGCGAGGAGGAACACAACCGTTTCCTCTCCATGTTCGAGAAGTCGGGCGTTTACGCCAAGTCGGTTTTCCTGAAGGCGCACTTCTTCGGGCAACCGTTCAAGGTACTGAAAGTGGATAAAACGCTGGTGGATTACTACACCAAGCTATCTGATTTTCATGCGCAATTCCGCGCAATAGGCACGAACTACAACCAAGTCGTGAAGGAACTGAGGCTGCATTTTTCCGAGAAAAAGGCGATGGCGTTGCTCTACAAACTGGAGCAACAGACCGTCGAACTCGTGAAACTGAGCCGCCAGATTGTGGAACTGTCTAAAGAGATGCAGGAAAAATGGTCGCAAAAATCAGCGTAGGAAACTCGTTGTACGGCGCACTTGCCTACAACGGGGAGAAGATCAACAAGGAGGAAGGGCGGCTCCTGACGACCAACCGCATCTACAATGACGGTACGGGAACGGTGGACATCCGCCGGGCGATGGAGGACTTCCTCGCCCTGATGCCCGTGCGGTCGAAGGTGGAGAAGCCGGTGGTGCATATCTCGCTCAACCCGCATCCCGACGATATGCTGACCGACACCGAGCTTCAGGACATCGCGCGGGAGTATCTGGAGAAGATGGGCTTCGGCAACCAGCCCTATATGGTGTACAAGCATGAGGACATAGACCGCCACCACCTGCATATCGTGACGGTGCGGGTGGACGGGGACGGCAGGAGCATAGACACCCGAAACAACTTTTACCGTAGCAAGCAGATAACCCGCGAGCTGGAACGGAAATACGGGCTGCATGACGCGGAACGGAAAAGCCGCCGTACCGATATGCCGCTGCATAAAGTGGATGTTTTGGCGGGCGATGTGAAGAAACAGGCGGGGAATGTGGTAAAGGAACTTAACCGCCGTTACCGTTTCCAGACGATGGGCGAATACCGCGCCCTCCTTTCCTTATATAATATGACGGTGGAGGAAGCGCGGGGCAACGTGCGCGGACGGGAATATAATGGGCTGGTCTATTCCGTTACGGACGACAGTGGCAACAAGGTCGGCAATCCTTTCAAGTCCTCGCTCTTCGGGAAGTCCGTCGGCTATGATGCCGTACAGAGAAAGTTCGCCCGTTCAAAAACGGAAATCAAGGACAGAAAACTCGCCGACATGACGAAGCGCACCGTCCTTTCCTTACTGCAAGGCACGTATGACAAGGAGAGGTTCATTGCCACACTCAAGGAGAAAGGTATTGACACCGTGCTGCGCTATACGGAGGAAGGACGCATCTACGGGACCACGTTCATCGACCACCGAACAGGATGCGTGTTGAACGGCTCACGCATGGGCAGGGAACTGTCCGCCAACGCCTTGCAGGAACACTTCACGCTGCCATACGCCGGACAGCCGCCGGTTCCGCTTTTCATTACCACGGAGGGTCAGGAGGAAACGCAAGCTCCGTCCACTCCCGAATACGGAAGGGACTTGGACGGCATGGGCTTGTTCTCTCCCGAAGGCCCGGCAGTGGACGCCGAGGAGGAAGCCTTCATCCGGGCGATGCAGCGCAGGAAGAAAAAGAAGAAGCGCAAGGGCTTGGGAATGTAATCAGTCAGACAAAGTATCAACAATCAAAACAATTTCAAGGTATGTCACAACAAGAAGACGATTTGAGGGCATTGGCGAAAATCATGGATTTTCTGCGTGCCGTGAGTATTATTTTAGTGGTCATGAACGTGTACTGGTTCTGTTATGAAGCCATACGGCTCTGGGGTGTGGACATCGGTGTGGTGGACAGGATACTGATGAACTTCAACCGCACGGCGGGGCTGTTCCGTTCCATCCTCTACACGAAACTATTTGCCGTCCTCCTGCTTGCCCTGTCCTGTCTGGGGACAAAGGGCGTGAAGGGCGAGAAAATCACGTGGGGGAAAATCTGGGCGGTCCTTGCCGTGGGCTTCGTGCTGTTCTTCCTCAACTGGTGGATACTGGCCCTGCCATTGCCGGTGGAGGCGGTGACGGGACTGTATATCCTGGCCGTTGGCGCGGGCTATGTATTCCTGCTGATGGGCGGTCTGTGGTTGAGCCGCCTGTTGAAGCACAACCTCATGGATGATGTGTTCAACAACGAGAACGAGAGCTTCATGCAGGAAACGCGGCTTATCGAAAGCGAGTATTCGGTCAATCTTTCGACACGGTTTTACTACAAAAAGCGTTGGAACAATGGCTGGATCAATGTCGTGAATCCTTTTAGGGCTTCCATCGTGTTGGGTACTCCGGGCAGCGGTAAATCCTATGCAGTGGTAAATAATTTCATCAAGCAGCAGATAGAAAAGGGCTTCTCGATGTATGTGTACGACTTCAAATTCAGCGACTTGTCCACGATAGCATACAACCATCTGCTGAACCACCCGGAGGGCTACAAGGTGAAACCGAAGTTTTATGTGATAAACTTCGATGACCCGCGACGTTCGCACCGTTGCAATCCCATTCACCCGGACTTCATGGAGGATATTACGGACGCTTATGAGAGTGCGTACACCATTATGCTCAACTTAAATAAAAGTTGGGTGCAAAAGCAGGGCGACTTTTTCGTAGAATCGCCCATCATCCTTTTCGCGGCTATTATCTGGTATCTCAAAATTTTCCAGAACGGCAAGTATTGTACATTCCCCCATGCGATTGAGTTCCTGAACCGCCGCTATGAGGATATTTTCCCGATACTGACCTCTTACCCGGAATTGGAAAACTATCTTTCTCCGTTCATGGACGCATGGCTCGGAGGGGCTGCGGAGCAGTTGATGGGGCAGATAGCAAGCGCGAAAATCCCTTTGTCAAGGATGATTTCCCCGCAGCTCTATTGGGTGATGTCGGACAGCGAGTTCACGCTGGACATCAACAACCCCGAAGAACCGAAAATACTCTGTGTGGGCAACAATCCCGACCGTCAGAATATCTACGGGGCCGCTCTCGGTCTGTATAACTCCCGTATCGTGAAACTCATCAACAAGAAAGGGATGCTGAAGTCGTCGGTCATCATCGACGAGCTGCCCACGATTTATTTCAAGGGGTTGGACAACCTTATCGCCACCGCGCGAAGCAACAAGGTTGCCGTGTGTCTGGGCTTTCAGGATTTCAGCCAGTTGGTGCGCGACTACGGTGATAAAGAAGCGAAGGTCGTGATGAACACCGTCGGCAATATCTTTTCCGGTCAGGTGGTGGGTGAAACCGCCAAGACGCTTTCCGAACGCTTCGGTAAGGTGTTGCAGAAACGGCAGTCCATTTCCATCAACCGGCAGGATGTTTCCACCTCCATCAACACGCAGATGGATTCACTCATCCCGCCGAGCAAGATTTCCGGCTTGACGCAGGGTATGTTTGTCGGTTCGGTATCCGACAACTTCAACGAGCGTATCGAGCAGAAGATTTTCCATTGCGAGATTGTCGTGGATGCCGAGAAGGTGAAGCGCGAGGAGAAAGCCTACAAGAAAATCCCCGTCATTACCGACTTTACGGACGGGGACGGCAACGACCGCATGAAGGAAACGGTTCAGGCGAATTACAGGCGCATCAAGGAGGAAGTGAAGCAGATTGTTCAAGAGGAACTGGAACGTATCGCAAATGATGAAAACTTGAAACACCTGTTGCAGCAGAAATAACAGATTCCTTTATATATGAAAAAGGGGATGTGTCAAAACACCCAAAATATGAAAATTACCCCTGTCACAGATATCTGTAGCAAGGGTAATTTTGTTAAAAAGAGAGTTTTGACACCCTCTTTTTATTCTCAGATTTGAGATGCTTGTTGATGGTGGTAATGGCAAGCATCAGCAAATAATTTTTCAGTTCTGTATCGTCTTTAAGCAGTATGCTGTATTCTTCGGCAAACATTCTCAACAGTCTGGTTCTGAGTTTCGACATTTCTTCACCGAAAGGTATCTGTCGGTTTTCTTGCCAATACTCAATCACTACGGAAGATACCAGCCACTTGAACTCGGATTTCATCTCTTTGCCGAGTTTCTTGAAGCGGATTTGTTCGCTAATTGGCGGCTCGTTGTATGGCATTATGTCTGCCGGGTCATAAACGGATATACTGCCGATACCATAATCCATGATTATCGGTAAATCAGTTTTTACATCATTCTTATGTTTCTTCTTTTTAGCCATACCCGTTATTGTTGCAGGAAACCTTTACCTTTATCAGTAAGATAGTATTTCTGTTGCGGACTCTTGGAGCCTATGGGATAAAGTGAAAGGACCAAACCGGAATTTATTGCCGGATGGATATAGTTCTTTAAGAAATTCCTTTTATCTTTCATTCCCGTTTTCTCCATGATTTCTTTAGCAGAGAGAGTGTTGTTCCCAATAGCAGACAACAGTTTTCCTAACTGTGGGGTTACTGTGGGGTTACTATAGGGTTGCTGTGGGGTTGCTGTGGGGTCTTGTCCTACTGTAGTTCTTGTATAATGAAACACAATCCATACAGCATTGCCGTCGGTATGAAACTCCGGATCCGGAATACCGACACGGCGACATTCGTTTACCATAAGGGCTATGCCACGTCCCCAACTCTCCAATACTGCACTTTTGTACAGCACATTGGCTACTATCAGATTTTGTGGTTCGGAATTGTGGCCACCCAACAGTTTCTCAATGGTAATATCAGGCGGAAATGTTCCGCTGTTTTCAATCTCCACGCGGTCATCATAGATAGCAATCCCGACTGAACTGCCTGGGCGATGGTAAACACGATGTGCAAAAGCATTTATGCAACATTCTCTCAATGCCTTATATGGCACATTCAGTTCCTCTTCTCTGTACAAACCTTCAATTTTACCGGAAAGGGACAAATGCTTGAAGAAAAATGCCATTGCAGCATCCAGCAAGTTGAATATATTGCCTGTCACACGCTGATTATCTAAAAATTCATCTTTTGTCGTTCCTTTGAACCGGGCTAAACGGAGCAGACATTGGGGATAATGGTAGAAGTTTCGTCCGAATAGGACAACGGAAGCATTGTTCAGCTTTCCATCATTCAACAAGTCAAATTTTTCAAGGATGGTTCGGACATCCTCCTGCATAGAACCTTCCGGCAAACGTCCGCTTCTGATTCCTCCACGTACTGCGCCCAAGATTGCCGTTTCGTCAAGGTCGGATATTTTCAAGCTGGGATTTTGCATGGAATCCCAAGCATAGGTTCCGCCTCGCTGCATAACCAACAGGTTGTATATACCCTGCGGCATGGCAGATGTAACGCTCTCTATCCGTTGATAAGCCCTCCCCTTATAGGTGAACGGGCGCATATATCGTTGTTCTTCCGCTGATAAAGCTATAACACTTTTGTTCGTTCCCGGAATGTCTGTATAGGATATATCAATGGTCGCAAACGGCTCGATTCGTCTGATGGTTTCCGCAATATCGCGCTTCGTCTTGTCGCTCACTTCCTGACCGATAATCTTTCCCTTGTCGGTTACACCGAACAGCACCGTGCCGCCCGTACCGTTCAGGAAGGCACAAAGAGTTTCCATTCCACGCTCCAACTGCCCGGTAGTTTCTTTGAACTCAACTGTCCCGCCTTCGGCTCCGGCAATCAGTCCGTTCAATATTTCGAGGTTATCTATTTTCATCCGTCATTGATTAATACTTGCAAAGTTAATGATTTTAATCGGCTTTCCGGCAGATAATAGAGTGATTGTAAATGAAGAAGGATAAGAAACCGTATAATCCGGCCGCTTATCCTTTGTTTGGCATTCGTTTATCTCCTCATCCGCTCCAATTCATCGTCATGTCGCATCTTCGCGTTCAGTTTGTCCTGCATCTTTTCAAGGAAGTAGGTGCGACTGTCGCTTTTCCTGCGTTTGATGTCCGTATAGAAGCGGTAGCAGTCTTTGGACTCCACACCGAAAAAGGAATAGAGGACAGGGGCAAGCTCTTTCAGCGAAGCCTTGCCGCCATTGATGCAGCCGGTGGCGTAGAGGGCATAGATTAGCTCTACCAACTCGACGGCATTACCGGTCCATTGCAGGGCTGGGACTGTGGCTTTGGTTTCGGATGTGGATGTTAGTGGTGGCACGGAGGTAATTGCAGAAGCGGATACTATCTTCTGCATCTTTCGGATGAAGGATAACGCCTTGCGGATATACACAGTGACGACATTCTCCTCCGATGCCGACAAGTTCTGTGGATGGTGCTGTAATTCGATTTCGGCAAAAGCCAACGCCACAATAATATGCTTGGCATCATTGCCGCCGTAGCACAGGTTTATTACTTCCTGCACGAATCCGCCGTATGCCGTTTCCGTGCTACCGTTGTCTTTTCCGTTTATCATGGCGAAAAACTGTGTTTCCGCCAGTATGAGATGGTTCATTATCTTTTCTGTTTTGAGGGTTTACACTTGTTTATCAGTGTGCGCACACTGATATATGGTGCAAATCATAGCCCTAAACACGAGAAAAGATTGTGAGAAAATTGTACTACATTGTTTTTCAGAAAGATAAAATTCAAAAATAATTTTATCCTTGATTGCATCCCTTGTGAAATGTGTTCAGATTCTGAACATGTGTTCACTTTCTGAGCACGGAAATCCCGCCAAGATGTTCATAATCTGAACATTTTATGCCCGTGGCTCTTTATGATAGGTAAGCCGGATTACTCCGTCCCTATAAGTTTTGTTCTCCATAAGCCGCCAGTCATTCATAGGTAGTGCTGACTTGAAAAAATGCGCTCCGTTTCCGTCGATGGTTGGAACAACGTATAGTATGATTTCATCTATCACGTTCATCCGTAACAGTCCGTTGGCATATTCGGTATTCCCGGCAGTTACTTCCAACAAATGGCAAATGCTTCCACCTTCCTCCCTCCATTCTTGAAGCACGGATACCGAATAGTCGGATGTCAGCTTATACAGGGCATTGGCACGTATTTCATCCATACCGTAATCTTCGGTTTGAAGCAACCGCTTCCGGGGATGCAGTTTCATCGGACAGCCATCTATTGAGATAACGGCAAGTAATTGTATTTTCGCCATAACGTATTTTCTTTCCTTTTTGGCGAGGCAAAAAAGTAGCGTGCAATTCACACTACTTTCAAGCGATGGCTCTGGTAAAGCCTTTACGGAGAGTACGTGAATGCACGCTATGCGTAAGCATAGCATAAGCATCACGCAATCGTCTCCGTAGTTTCAATTTACCAGATTTTCGCTCGAAACGCCTTGCGGTCTTATGTCTATATCATCGGCGAAAAGTTACCCGATCGCCTGCTATTTTCTGAAATACAATTGCAAAGTTAATCAATTATTGCCATTTACAGCCATACTCCGGTCAGTTTTCTTCATTCAATCCATACTCTACCAATTTATTATACAGCGTTGTCCTGCCGATACCCAGTATCTTTGCAGCCATTTTCTTGTTACCGGCTGCTTGTTTCAAAGCACGCAGGATACGTCCTCTTTCTTCATCCCCGCTCTTCAATGTAAAACAAGCGGAAGTAGCGGACGGTTCATTGTCAAGTTCCAAATCGGCTTCGGTTATCATATCGCCTTCTGATTGCAGGACTGCCGTCTGTATCTTCTGTTTCAACTCGCGCACGTTGCCCGGCCACGCATGGGCGAGCAGGGCATTACGGGCAGATGCGGCAAACCCTTTTACTTCACGTTCCAACTCACGGTTTGCCATTTCACGGAAGAACTCGGCCAATGGCATGATGTCTTCCGGGCAGTCGCGCAAGGGCGGCATGGTTATCACATACTCCTGCAAGCGATAGAGCAAATCCTGCCGGAACCGCTTTTCCGTTACGGCTTTCTGCAAATCCTCGTTGGTTGCAGCCACTATCCTCACGTTGGCTGTTTTGTCCTCCTTTGCACCGACGGGACGGTAACGGCGTTCCTGTATGGCGCGGAGCAGCATCTGTTGCATCTCCATTGTTAGGTTGCCCACTTCGTCAAGGAACAGCGTGCCGCCATCCGCTTCCAGAAAATACCCCGTCTTGTTTGCTTCGGCACCAGTAAACGCACCCTTGACGTGTCCGAAGAAGGCGGATTGTATCAATGACGGGGACAAGGCTCCGCAGTCCACTGCCACAAAAGGTTTATCGGCAAGTTTGCTTTGTTGGTGTATATGTTGTGCGATATGTTCCTTGCCCGTACCGTTCTCGCCCAGTATCAGCACGCTCATCCGGGTGGTGGCTACAAGGCGCACACGTTTCTTGATTTTCTGATAGGCTTCGCCCTGCCGGACGAATATCGGAATGTTCCATTGTAGTCGCTTTTCATGTTCTTTTTGCAGGGTGCGGATAAGCGGTATCAGTTTATCCTCCAACAACTGTTTCTGTATGTAATCCTTTGAGCCGAGCTTCATACTTTCCACTGCCGTATGCACCTCCCCGTAATTGGTCATAACGATAAACACCTGCTGTTTGTCGTTGGCACGCATCCACCGTAACAACTCTATGCTTTCACCGTCGGGGAGGCGTAGGTCGGCAACGACAATATCATCCACCTCTGACTTTGCCAATAGTTTCTTGGCAGTGGCAAGATTATATGCCGACATAGTATCGAAGCTGTCTTTCTTCAGCAGGTTGCAGACATAATCGTTATAGACGGGGTTGTCCTCAATCACAAATACTTTCATCCGACAACCTCCTTTCCTTTTGCGCAAGTTCTATGATAACTGTTCCCATACGAAGCATGGCATCCACGCATTTCCGCAATTCCATTTCGGAACATTCAGATTCTTGATGCAGCAGTTCATACAGGTTCCACAAGGGTTTGTCAGCACGGATAACAGCCCATGAACTTCGCTGACGGTGCATCCATTCGTCCAATGCCTTGCGGTCATTCCTCTCCATGATTTCCCGGACAGCCTGCATATCCTTTTCTGTTTCGGTTATCAAACGGTCGAGCATCGCCCGTTTGTCACCATATGCAAGCAGAGAGGACAAGTCGGGAAGTTCATCCTTGTCCGTACTTGTCAAAAGGCATTTGTCTGATACAGCAACCAGTTCGGAAATGGAAAATGGCTTGAACAGGCAGGCGGTAAATCCATTTTCCAACAGCTCCTCTTCGCTGCAACTGCCGGAGGCGGTCGCCACGACAATGGGAATCTCTTTCGAGTTGCTGACACTTGACGAGCGTAACAACTCCAACACCTCATAGCCGTTAATCTCCGGCATTTTCATATCGGTTATCATGAGGTCGTATGTGTGCTGCCGCATGGCTTCCATTGCATCGCCAATAGTGGTGAACGTGTCGCAATGCACACCTATACCAGCATACATTTCCTTTGTCATGGATAATACCATCGGATTGTCGTCCAATACGATGACAGAATAAGGTCTTTCTATATGAGCCAGACTTTCTGCGGCTGTCTGTTCTTCAATACCAATATCGGCAGTGTTCATTGGCAACTCCACAGTAAAACGACTGCCTTCTCCTTTTTCGCTTTCCAAGCGTATAGTGCCGCCAAGCATCCCGACTATCTGTTTCACAATGCTTAACCCCAATCCGAAACCGTCTTGCGTGGCGGCGTTGGAAAGCCGCTCGAACGCTCCGAACACTCGCTGTTGTTCTTCCGCACTCATGCCGGTTCCGGTGTCCTCTACTACAAGGGTCAGCCTATTGCCGTCATAGCTTATGACAAGTGAAACGCTTCCGGCATTCGTGAACTTGACGGCATTGCCCAGCAGGTTGTCGCATATCTGTATGATGCGCTCCTTGTCGCCATTCAGGATAATACCCTCCGGGCACTCGATGGTAAGTTTAAGATCTTTTGCTTCTGCTTGTTGCGTAAACTCCGTTTGCAACAGCTCCGCGATGTTTTCCAAACGAAACGGACGGACATTCGCCTGTTCCTTGCCGCTGTCCAAGCGGAAGAAGTCAAGCAGGGAGTTGAGCATGTCGGTCATTCTCTTGGAGGCTTGCAGGATATTGTCCGCATAACCGCTTATCTTTTCTTCTTCGTTGTCCTGCATCAGTTCCGCATATCCATGTATGGCAGTCAGTGGTGTGCGTAGCTCGTGGGTGATGGTGTGCATCGCTTTCTTGCGTGAGGCTATCAACGATTCGTTTTGTTTTACTGACTTTTGCAGTTGCCCGATTAAATCTGTTGTCTTACGTTTGTACTGCTTGATGCGGGTGGCATAGCGGTGAATGATGATGTATGAAATAATGAGCAACAGCAGCATGACACCCGTTATGATACCTACCTGCAAGAACGACTTTTCACGCATAGCGGATATTTCCGCCTCACGTTCCTGCAAGTCAGCCTGCACCTTGTGGTCCATCTGCTGGATAAGGGTTTGCAGTTGGCGGTTCAGTTCCGCATTGCGGCTGGCAAGGCTGTCGGCATATTCCGACAGACGATGGCTTTGGGCACGTTGTTGCGCTATCATATCACGGTTCAGTGTGTAGAGCATCGTGGTGGTCGTCGTCGGAGGTGCTTCCTGTTTCTTGCCGAACAACCCGAGAAAACCTTTCCTCCTCTGTTTCTTCGGCTCTTCCTGCCTGCTCGTTTGCACTATCACCGGCACCTGCTTGGCTATCCGGCGGTTGATGTCCGCCTGTTGTTCCAGAGCCTCCATGATGGCGCACAGCCGCTTTTCCTTGTCCTCCAGCAAGTGGCGCACGCTGTCTATGCGCACCGATTCGTAATGGCTCTTGAAGCGGCAAAGCATACTATCCACCGTCATCCGTTGCCGCCGGTATGCCGCCACATCCTTATCGTCCCATTCCAGCACCGACTCGCCCAAAAGAGACAACTCCACCACACCCACATACGCATCGTGTGTTTCCTTGCGGAAGCGGTTGATTTCACGGTTCTCCCGTTCCAGCAACTCCAAGTCGCGCCATTCTCCGAGCCACGTGCAGATGATGCCGCCCACCAGCAGGACTATCAACAGATAGCCTGCGGCAAGCAGCTTGCGGAAATGCTTGGTAGTGGTAACGAATTGTTCGCTCATTTGCTGTTTGTGTAAATACCGTTATTTAAAATACGCATATAGGTCGTGGAACTTCGCAGGTTCATGGATGAGAATGGCGGCCATGCTGCCTATGACCGCCACCAGAATTATATATCCGAATAGAATTCTACTCCTCAATGAAACAACCATTCTTCCCTTATTTACAATTGTTATAATTATTAAGGCATCTGACCACCGGCGATAGATGGAATTTCTGTTAGTATGGGATTTCTCGGGATTGAGTTAAAAATTCTTTGGCCACGTATGGCTTGACTTGGAGGAGCGTTTTCATTTACATCAAGCCGATAACATCTATCGTTAAATGTTATAATTCCCCAAATACCAATTGTTCCTGGGATTCTCGCCAATCCTTCAGTAGGTTTAAAAAGAACAACATTATCTATTATTTGATTTTTAACCGCCCAATTCCATGATGTTTTAATACTATTGTTAGGCGTTGGAATATGAGCAACATACCTAATGCCATTGTGCCTAAAACTGGCCATATAACACCCCGAAAAACCTGAACTTAAAGTATCTATGCCATTTGAAGCAACGACTGCTATTCTATCCGCAATATATATGACACAGGCATAGTCTAATCTAAGAAAACGATAGTTTCGGGTATATCCTTTTATTTGAAATGTCAAATCACTTTGCGTGACAATCGGAGGGGTCAAACCTACATTATAAATATTTTGATAATGAAACCGTGCAATATTTGTCATTACTGCTTGACTGTTTGGCAATCTTAATGCTTGAATCAAATTCATATATTTACTTACTGTTACTTTCGTTTGTTATAGGCTCGATACATGATGCCATTATATCCATCAGTTTAGACAGACCTTCGGTCTGCGGCTGCTGACTGGCTGTCACATGTATCTGGTATTTTGCCGTTTGGTTGGTCATGCGGGTGTTCTCGCGGGCGGTCGTGACTTTGCCGCTGATTTCCGCATTTATAAACCAATGTTTTGCTGAAGCTTTTGCCTCTACTTCTGCGTTGGTAGTGCTTTTTACGTTTGATGTATCGGTAACCTCCATCTGGAAATCGACATCCACGCGATCTATGAGCAGGGAAGGAATAGGCACCAATCCTATAAACGGAGCCTTGACACTTTGTGACATTGTTGTCATTTTTCCATCCTGCTGTATCGGTCTTTCGACATCGAATTCCAATATACGCGCTTTATTGCCGCTTTTACCATCAAATGCAATTTGCTGGTAGAAATTCCATGCTGTCGCTGCCAATTCCTGTTGTGCTTCGGCTGCTGCAATAAGTGGAGCTGCAATAAGTTCCCGCATGGGAAGCCCCTTGAATTTGTCAGTCACGTTTGAATCTGCTTTAAGAACTGGAGAAGTTTCTCTGTTTTGAGTCTCTTCCAATGCAGCGGAGATAATTTCTTTCGCCTGTCCGCTTACATTTTCATTCAAGTTTTCCGCATTTTCTTGTTGCCCTTGGTTCTTTATTTCTTCTGCCATAACATTTGAATTTTAAAATTGTTAGATATTTTTTACAAAATCGTCAATAATTCGGGAAATACTCTCCGGAGTCTCCTGAACCTTAAAATTGACGCAAACCTCCATGACATCATCCGCATCCGGTTTTATGTTGCTCATCTGCATCTGGAGATTGGCTCTGTGCGGACTGGATAACAGCAAGTTGTTTTCCGGGATCTGTGATTCCACGCTTCCGACCTTCGCCTTGAACTTTATCTGCACATTATCCATTGCAAGATAATGATGGGATATCAAGGCTATAAGTGGAATATCAATAGTCTTGTCTCCAACCATGATTTTTTTCGATTGGAACGTATTTGCGTTATTTGCATTTGTTCCTTCAAAAAGTCTGGTCAGATTTTGTATCTGATGATTCTGTAATGTATCTTGTGCACAGTTTACGGCGTACTGCAAACCATTCATAATATCAGAGAATGAATTGGTTTGAACACTGTCCGGCTCATCGTCATTATTTTTCTTGCCTCTGTGAAAAAGTCCCATGTTTTTAATTTAATTACTTGATTTGTTGTCTTTAATGAGCACCAATCTTGACAATGTCCGGCTTACAGCTTCCATATTTACACTGGAGTCTATATTATTATTGACAATGCCTTGATGTCAAAACCTATATGGTGGATTCTCCGTGTGTTCCATCACGTCCTCCTTTCTTTATTGGGGTTATACTTCGGTTCTTTCCGTTGCGGGCGGAACTTTTTCCGCCCGACGTTTACTGCTTCCTCAAGGTAGGCAATGCTCCGTTAAGTTCGTAACGCCACTCTGAGCCTGCGTTCTGCAAGGCGGTGTTCATGGCATCAACGGCTTTCTGCCAGGTAACGACAGAGCCGTCCACCTTCGTGGCTTCGGGGGCGGTGCCTACCTTTTTGTAGCCGATGCCTTGTTCCTGATTGTTCTTCCAATAGCAGGCGGTCACGGTGGTGGAGTTATATCCACAAAAGCCGCCGATATACACATTGACGGTGCTACTACCTGTACTGGTTACGTTGCCCGTGGCATAGCAGGCAAGGATGCGGCTTCCTCCGTTGAATCCCACCGCACCGCCGACATCGATATTATTTTGGGAGGCTATTTCTAAGGTCACGTTGCCCGTGGCATAGCAAGCGGTCATGGTGGCATTCGAATTCGTCTGACCTGCCACGCCGCCGACATCGACCATTCCCTTCACTGTGGCAGATGAACTGCATCCGGTGATGGAACCGCCCCATTGAGCACCCACCACACCGCCGACGTACACCGTGCCGCTGACGCTGCCCGACACCGAGCAGTTTTCAATAGTGCCCCGGCTAAATCCTGCCACGCCGCCAGCCTGGCTCGACCCGTTATTGCTTGTTATCAGTACGCCCTCCATCACCACGTTCTTCACCGTACCGGCATTACCGATATAGCCGAACAGACCCGCATATTTGTCATTTGTCGTAACGGTCAGCCCCGTGATGGTATGGCCGCCGCCGTCAAAGGTGCCCGTGTATGAGTTTTTGAAGCTTGTGCCTATCGGCATCCAGCCTTTGCCCGTAAGGTCAATGTTTTTGTCGAGGGTAATGTTAATGTCGGTCTTACCTCCGTTCACTAATTCGGCTACATTCATCAGGCCATCGGCGGAGGTCACGGTGTAGCTGCCGTTGCTCTCTATGGTATAGCCCAGGTCTTTTGCCGCAGCGAGGGAGACGGTGTAGGTATATTCACCGCCCGCCTGCCAGTCGGTAGCATTCTTCATCTTATAAACGAAGGTCTTGCCGTTAGTGAAGGTGCTGGTAATGAAGGTCGTGCCAGCTGCCACACTTTGCGGGGCTACAAGAGCGGTGTAGGTGTTGCTGCCCTTGTCATACGGGGTGATTTCGGCTGGGTTGTCGCCTTCGGTGGAGAGCCCCGTCAGCTGCACGGATGCCAGCCCCTCGGTGTAGTCCGTCAGAACGATGGTCACTCGCGCCGTGCGGTGGGTGAAGCGGAGCGTGGGGCTACCGTAGGTCACCGTCTGTCCGTCGGCTACGATGAGGTCGCTGCCCTCAAAGTCTTTCTGGGCACTTTGGTTGGCTTTTACCTTTACCGCAGGTGGGGTTGTCTCGCCAGCGGTGTAGGGCCACCACGCTGTGACGGTGATGTCGTTGTGGTTGGTCCAGTAGTACGGGTCGGTGGAGGTCAGCGTGGCGCTGGTGGGGTCGGCGGTGGAGGGCGTCACGTTGTACGTCTTCACCGTGCCGTCCATCAGGACTGCCACGCTCTGCACACCCTCCCAGTCGCCGTCCACGGTGGAACGGGTATTGGCGATGGCTGTCGCGGCGGGGTTCAGCCCCGTGGCGGTAAAGACGATGGGTGTGCCTTCCGCCCCTTCCTGCAGGAAGCCCGCTTCGTCCTGCGTGCAGGCGGCAATGCCGAGCAGCAGGGCTATGGCTGCAGATGTATGGATGATTGTTCGTTTCATGATGCGTGTTGTTTAGGGTTCGTTATTGTTTCTTTTGCAATACGGGCAGACCGTCGGTGCCGAGTACCCACTGGTAGTCGCCAGCGGTGAGGGCGGTGTTCATGCCGTCGACGGCTGTCTGCCATTTCACTGTCGCGCCGTCCACCTTCGTGGCATCTACCTTTTCTCCATGATCACGGAATACTCCTTGCCCGACATTGCCTCCCCAATAACAGGAAGTTATAATTTTGTAGTTATAACGCACTATAGCTCCGGATTCATACTCTTTCAATGTGCCGTCGAACCAGCAAGCGGTGATTCTGCCATAATTTAAATCGGCTATACCACAAGTTCTACCATATGCAGAAATTTTTCCCGTCACAGAGCAGGCAATGATTTGGCCATTATTTTGCTCCACTATTCCAGCAGCTGATCCACTATTGCCATACAGATTCACATCTATGAGTTGTAAGTTCTTTATCACTCCACGTTCATTTAATAACCCAAAAAGTTCAGTAGTCGCTGCTGAAAAGTTTAATCCCGTAATGCGGTGTCCCTGCCCATTAAAGATGCCGGAGTAACCTGGCCATGTGCCTATCCGTGTCCATTCCCTACCCGTCAGGTCGATGTCGGCGGTGAGGGTGCAATTTATTGATTCATCTTTTTGTACGGCTTTGTTCCATGCCAGCAAGCCGTCGGCGTTATAGACCGTGTAACTGCCGTCGTTCTGTATAGAATAACCCAAATCCTCAGCCTCACCGCTCTCGCTGCCACCGTCAGCCCAGTCACCGATAGTGCAGCCATCTAATGTCAGGCCAGTGGCGTTCACCTTAACGGTATATTTATAGCGACTGCCTGCTGCCAACACGACGTTGTTCTGCGGACGGAAGTAGAAAGTGCCGCTGCCGAGTTCCACCCTGATGAACGGCTTGCCTGCCACAACGGTCTGCGGGGCGGTCAGTGCCTCGTAGGTGTTGCCGCTTGCGTTGTAGGTCTTGATGGCGGTCGGGTTGCCGTTATCGGCAGACAGGCTTACGAGGCTCACCGTGGCACCGGCGACGCTCGTGAATCCCGTGCCGGGCTTCAGATCGATTGCCACGCGTGCCGTGCGGTGGGTAAATTCAAGTGTCGGGTCGTCAAATTTCACCGTCTGGTTTTCGGCAGAGATGAAGTCGCTGTTCTGGAAGTCAGCCAATTGGCTCTGGTCTTCAGCCACCTTCACGGCAGGCATCTGGGTGATGTCGGCATTATCGAAGGGCCACCATGCCGATACGGTAATCGGGTTGCGGCTGGTCCAGTAGTGCGGGTCGTTCTCGCGTGAGAGTGTGGCACTCTTGAAATCGGTAGAAGCCGTTACGGTGTATTCCTTTACCGCATCGTCCGTCTTGAGTGCCACGGAAGTGACGCCCTGCCAGTCGCCGTCCACGGTGGCACGGGTTGATGGGGCTGCCTGCGGCGTTGCCTCTACGGACAGTCCGGTGGCACGGATGACTACGGGGTATTCTCCTTCGGGCAGACGGTTATCGTCGGCAAGTTCGTCCTGCGTACAGGCGGCAAGGCCGAGCAGCAGGGCGATGGCTGCGGATGTATGGATGGTTGCTCGTTTCATGATGCGTGTCGTTTAGGGTTCGTTATTGTCTCTTTTGTAATACGGGCAGACCGTCGGTGCCGAGTATCCACTGGTAGTCGCCAGCGGTGAGGGCGGTGTTCATGCCGTCGACGGCTGTCTGCCATTTCACGGTCGCGCCGTCCACCTTCGTGGCATCTACCGTTCCTCCTTCAATACGGAATACTCCTTGCCCGGCATTGCCTCCCCAATAACAGGAAGTTATATCAGCGTAGTTATAACGCACTATAGCTCCATTGTTAGACTCTTTCAATGTACCGTCGAACCAGCAAGCGATGATATCGCCATAATTTGATTCGGCTATACCACAAGTTCCACCATATGATGCAGAAATTTTTCCCGTCACAGAGCAGGCAATGATTTGGCCATGATTTCGGCCCACTATTCCAGCAGTATTTCCACTACTGCCATACAGATTCACATCTATGAGTTGTAGGTTCTTTATCACTCCACGTTCACTTAAGAGTGAACCCAAAAATCCAGTATTATTCATTGCTGAAGAGTTAAATCCTGTAATGCGGTGTCCCTGCCCATTAAAGACGCCGGAGTAGAATGTAAATATGCCTGACCGTGTCCATTCCTTACCCGTCAGGTCGATGTCAGCGGCGAGGGTGCAATTTATCGATTCATCTTTTTGTGAGGCTTCGTTCCATGCCAGCAGGCCGTCGGCGTTATAGACCGTGTAGGTATTGGTGTAGCTGTCGTAGATGTAGCCCAAATCCTCGGCTGTGCCGCTCTCGCCGCCGCCGTCAGCCCATTCACCGATAGTGCAACCCTCTAACGTCAAGCCGGTGGCGTTCACCTTGACGGTGTAGATATAGCGGCTACCCGCTTCTAATACGACGTTGTTCTGCGGGCAGAAGTAGAAGGTGCCGCCGCCGAGTTCCACCCGGATGAACTGCTTGCCTGCCGCAACGGTCTGCGGGGCGGTCAGTGCCTCGTAGGTGTTGCCGCTTGCGTTGTAAGTCTTGATGGCGGTCGGGTTGCCGTTATCGGCGGACAGGCTCACGAGGCTCACCGTGGCACCGTCCACGCTTGTGAATCCCGTACCGGGCTTCAGTTCGATTGCCACGCGTGCCGTGCGGTGGGTAAATTCAAGAGTCGGGTTGTTAAATTCCACCTTCCTGTTCTCAGCGGCGATGAAGTCGCTGTTCTGAAAGTCAGCCAGTTTGCTTTGGTCTTCGGCCACCTTCACGGCAGGCATCTGTGTGATGTCGGCATTGTCGAAGGGCCACCATGCCGATACGGTAATCGGGTCGCGGCTGGTCCAGTAGTATGGGTCGTTCTCGCGTGAGAGCGTGGCACTCTTGAAATCGGTAGAAGCCGTTACGGTGTATTCCTTTACCGCATCGCCCATCTTGAGTGCCACGGAAGTGACGCCCTGCCAGTCGCCGTCCACGGAGGCACGGGTTGACGGGGCTGCCAGCGGCGTTGCTTCTACAGACAGTCCGGTGGCACGGATGACGACGGGGTATTCACCTTCGGGCAGACGGTTATCGCCAGCGAGTTCGTCCTGTGTGCAGGCGGCAAGGGCGAACAGCAGTGCGGTGGCTGCGGGGATAAATAATCTATGTCTCATAATTCTTCATTCTAATCGATTAATTATTAAAATCCTACAGGTTAGCATCCACATCTCCACCGTCTATATCGTTCCACTTTGCAATGGTGGCTTCGCTGACTTCAAGGACTTTGTTGCGTACCTTGACGGTATAGGTATAGTTGTTGCCCGCCTGCAGTGCGCCTTCGGGCATGGTGAGTGTGGAATGATATTCCTGACCTTTGTAATTCACAACCAACGGCAGGGATGCAACTGTCTGCGGGAAGAGGATGATCGATGACGTGAGATTGCCGTCTGCCAGATTCATGGTCAGTTCTCCGGTCTGTGCCCCGTTGTCTGCGGTGGCAATACCGTCGGCCGTGTTGAACGTACCGGTGAGTAACAATCCGTCCAGCGTGTAACGTTCAGGCTTGACCACGCTGAAATTCACGCCGTCGCCCGCCTCGAAGGTAATGGTTATCTGGCTCATGCGGTGGTGGAAAGAGTTGTCTTCACCGCCTTTGGCGGTTTTGTCGGTGAAGCTTACTACCGGGTTGTTTTTGTCTCCCGTGGCTCCTGTGGCAAAGAGGAAGTCAATGGCAGACTGGTTCTGCTGCGCCGTGGCATCGGTCGTGGCTGCGAGGATACCTCCCGCCGCGTTGTACGGATAGTAGGCGCGGAAAGTATGGGTCTTTGTATCTTCGATATAGATGACCTTTTTTTCTGCCTCAAATTTCCCATTTTTCAGGATGAAAGGCACGTTGCCGTACTGGGAATCGTTGCCGATGTCGGTGATGCCGATACGGTCGCCGTTATCCCAGGTGGTTCCGCTGGCGCGGGTGGCGGGGGCGATGTTGGCGGTAAACTGGGCGGCCACGGGGTCACCGTTCAGGTTCTCGTTGTCGTTGTTGCAGGCTACCAGCGCGAGGGCGAGCGTCGCAAGTGCAAAAAATCTTATCTTCATTATATATGTCATTTTATTATTTAAATTCCATTTCAATAATTGCTGCACCTTAGCAAAATCAAAGCAAGCTTTGCTTCTGCGTTCGGTTTGCTAATTATTTTACAAATTGGCATTTACATCATCACCTTTCACTTCTTCCCAGCCGTTGATTTCGGCTCCGTCCACTTCCATGCCTTCGGGTGTCTCAACCAGCGTTCCGCCGAGGGTCAGCGATTCGCCCTTTCCGGTGTTGAACCCCTTGAGGGCTTCCGTGATGTCGCTTTTCAGCGTCGTGGGGGTCGGGTTGCCGTCCGCATAGCGGATTTCACCCGTCAGCAGTTGTTCCGTGCCGGTCACACCCAGCAACCGCACCGTGGCTTTCCACTTGCCGGCATCGTCACCTTCGGTTATCTTGGTGAAGGGCAGCACGACGTTTGAAGCGGCTCCGTAGGTATCGGTAGCGAAATCGAGAGTTCTGGCTGCACCCGTCAGATGGGCAACAATCTCCGTGATGCGTCCGGCGGCATCCCCCGTCGGTTTGATGATAAGCGTCAGTTCGCGTACCTGCTGCTTCATTGCGGCGGTCAGCGGATAGTCCTTGTCTTTCTCGATGCTCACCTGTTTCGTATAGGTGAAGAACCATCCCGGGGCATTGTTCACAAAGGCATCCGTTCCTGCCCGGTTTCCCGTGGCTGCGGCAATGGTGGCGGTGGTACCATTTACCATGATTCCTTCAGCAGGGTTCCACACCGCAAGGGTGTAGCTGCCCGGAGCAAACAGATGGTTGGGGGCATGGGTGGCGGAAGTCTCCGTACCCGTATAGTCACCCATGGTAACCGTCCATGTGGTAGGTATGTCGATACCCTCACCGCGTGCCGACCAGTCGGCTGTCACCGCAATCTTCCCATAGTCGGGATGCGGCGTGTCATAAAGCGTGTCCTTCACGCAGGAAGAGAGCAGCACGGCGGCTGCCATTCCTACCATATTTATATATTGTCTTGCTTTCATACTCTATTCCTCCGTATTAGAATAACTTCCATACCAATGTCACACCGGCGTTGATGGGGCCACACCAATTTTTTGTCTCGTTGCCACAGCGCACGCGCACACCATCGATGACTTCATATTTTTCGAAATCGGCATTCAGGTAGCCCAAACCGAGGTTGAAATCAAGATCTAATGCCTTGTTTAGTCGCAGCTGATAGCCGGCGGTGATGCCGCCACCCATCAGGTCGCCCTGCTTGCCTGTTTCGGAAAGCTTGTAGTTGAACTGTCCAGCCTTGAACATCGCGCCCAGATGCCAGGCTTTCTTCTCACCCATATAGTAACGTACTTCCGGAGCCACTTCCCAGAGTGCATAGCGGCGGTCTTTGTCACTCCAGCTCCAAGAAGTCCACGAGCCGTTTACGGCAATGCCCCACGATGGACAGATGCGCCATTCAAGTCCTAAATCTGGTGTCAAGGTAGCCCAGCGCAGCAGGTTGGCACGCAGGGAGAGATGATAATCAGTTGTGATTTTGGTTTCCGACGGCGTGTCGGCAAGTGTATTTTGTTGAGCGGTTTTCTCGGCTTCTGCCTTTTCAGCGGCAAGTCGGGCTTCTTCCGCTTTACGCTGCTCTTCGGCAAGCCGTTCCTGCTCGGCACGCTTCTCGGTTTCTAAGCGTTCGGCTTCCGCCTTGCGTCGTGCTTCTGCTTCCGCATCCGTCACGGCTGTTTCCTTTACCGGTACCGTCAGGCGCACGGTGACAAAATCACCCTCTGTCACATGATTGCGGGTAATGAAGTTTTCTTCCTTGATTTTCGCTCGTGTAATCAGTTCTGATTTCACACGGTTGGCACGAATCTTCGCTGTTGCAAGGTTCTTGACTTCACTGCTCTGCGAATTGCAATATCCGTCAACCAATAGCGGCAGTTTGCCGTCAAGAATTGTTGCTTTGTTGTTTTCGATACATTCCAACAGGCGGGCAAGTTCCGTGTCATTGCCATTCCAAGGCACGTAGAACATGTCCTTCTGCGTAACGAACCGGAAGGTGTAGGTCGTGTCTGCTTTCTGCTGCGCAATGACAGGAAAAGTTAGCGTCATCAGCCACAGAAACAGGGTAAGAAAAGTGATTTTTCTGCTCATATAAACTTGAATTCATTATCTTTGTCATCTCCAAAGGTAATAAATGCCATTCAGCGCCCAAAATATTACAAAAACTTTTTTTGCTAAAACACAGCGTTTTATAAAAATTGTCGTTTGAGCACTTTTCACATTGTCGTCTGAGCACTTATTTTGTCAAATCGGCACTTTTTGAGTTGTCGAATTAGCACTTTTGTGGCTGTCGAATTAGCACTTTTTGTAGTATGAGCACTTTTGGAAAATGGGTTTCTGAGAGCTTTTTCATCGGATTTTTACCACGCAAATCACTTCAGATTTGCTTTTTTCCACTTGGCAGGCGTACATCCTTCCTTCTCGGTAAATAATTTGATAAAGTTACTGCGGGAAAGAAAACCGGAAGACTCAGCCAGCTTCTGTATATTGATCTCCGGATGCTCCTTCAGTATGTTTTTCGCATACTCCAACCGGAGACTGGTTATCCATTCGCGGAATGTCATTTTATACGTAGTCTTGATATAAGCGGAAAGATAGGTACGGTTCGTATGAAGTATTTCGGACAGTTCTTTTATGGTAAGTCCCTGCTGGACATAGCCGTCTGTCTTTATCCAGTTGGCCACTTTCTCTATAATTTCTGTATAGGACACTGGAACTTCTTTCTCAGAAACTATTTTAGGTTCTGTTTCTGTATCTGTCAGAAGTTCTTCTTCAGACTGTATATCTTGCTCAAAAGCATTTTCCACCTGTTCATAGAACAGCAGGTAGTTCTGATAGCTGTAGAAAAGATAGCTGTAGAACGGTATTGACGACAAAATCCAGATAAAAACATATTTGTCTGGCAGAAATGTCAGCAATCCGCATCCGACACCGAAGATAACAGCCCAATAAGTGAATATGGAAAGCCATTCGATATATGTACCTATATCATCCGCCTGAGTTTCATTGAAAATCCGAATGGCTCTACGGTATGCAATTATGACTCTGCGAGCTAAAACGACTCCAAAAACGACTAACCATACAGCTAAAGCAAATAAAGAGAATTTTTGCATGATTCCGCTTGGCAACAGGAACAACACAACTCCGGAAAGAGTTGAAAATATAATCCATAAAATGATATGTGTCCACACACGCCGTTTGGTAATGTAAAAACGATCAAGCAACATTATCAATGCCGAACTGAACAGAGAATAGCACAGGAAGTATGTGGACATGTTCATCAATATGGCAGAATCCGCATTTTTGAATCGGATACCAAAGAAGAAATGTACCGAATAATTTGCCGAAAGCAGCAGCATAGCTATACCCATAATCTGTCGGGAGCGGAGATAATTCTTGAAAATTTTCTTTTCAGGAGTCTTTGCAAACAAAAAATAAAAGCCGAAGAATAACATCAACGGCAGTGCGGTATAAAGTGAAAAACTGTATATAGATGGCTCCATTGTTATGCTTATTTGATTTTGATACAAAGTTACGTCTTTTTCTTCACAAATAGACACATAATCTATGATTTAACGTTATAGATTCGGTCATATTAGATTGAAAAATTATTAGAATTAAAGCCAGTGGTGAAAAATTCAACCACTGGCTTTTTCTGTCAAGACTTCGATATTAAAGTTTTACACCTTTGGATTCCGATAAACCGGGTCTCCCTATAATTAAATGACTGCGTACAAAGTCCACGTGCGGGCTTTCCGGCTGTTGTTCCGTCTGTTTTTTCTCGTTGCCTTGCCGGTTCTCTTCTGTGTTTTCCTGAGCCGGAGCCAGCTCAAGCTGTATCTTGCGGTCCAGTGCGGCGAGTTCGGACTTCAGCTGTTTCAGCTCGTCCTCCTTCTTCCACACCTTGCCCGCTATCTCCTGCAACTGCGGAATCTCCTTTTCCAGCACTTCGTTCTTAGACTTGTACTGGTCGATGATGGTCGGAATCCTCTCCAATGCGTTCAGAAAGTTTCGTGCGGCAGCAATCGGGTCTGCCATCGCCAGATGCCCGTTGTTGTAGGTGTACTTGTAGTTACCCTCCACCACGAAGCGGTTGTCAGTGAACTCCAGACCTTCTTTGAGTGTCCTCTCGCTGACCACCTTTATCGGAAAGCCGTAAAGTTCCCCGACAGCCTTGTACAGTCCACCAGTCGTGGCGTTCTTGGCGATTTCCTGCAAACGCTTACCGATGACCTTCTCATCCGTTGAATCCACGCCGTCCACCTTGACAAGATTAAGGCGGCTGCCTTCCTTATCAGTCTGCACAACGGAAAGAAAACGGTTCCAGTCTTCCGTCATGGCTTCGATGAAAGCCGTGTTGTTGCGCAGTTCTCCCGTCTTGGATTCCAGCTTGAACTCCGAATCGCGCTTGCCCTTGTTGAACGACTTGCGTTCCCCTTCGAGCGAGGCGATACGCTTCTCTAATTTCGCCTTATCCAAAAGGTCGGTATTGCCGGAGAGCAACGCCATATACTCCGAGAAGTTCATACCCGATTTTTCGTCCATTGCTCCCTCGTCGATGGTACGTGCGCCCATCGCTCCACTTTTGAGCTGCGATATGAACGTCTGCTTGCAGTGCAGCAGATTGAACTTGTAGCTGTCCAGCGACTTTTCCACCGCGTAGATGATGATATCCACGTTGTTCTCGGCAAAATGCTTGGCAATCTCGTTCCCGGCTCTAACACCCCGTCCGTCACGCTGTTGCAGGTCGGACGGTCGCCACGGTGTATCAAGGTGATGGATGGCGACGCATCTTTTCTGCGCATTCACGCCCGTTCCGAGCATACTTGTGGAGCCGAACAGCACTCGCACTGTCCCTGCGTTCATGGCATCTATCACCGCCTTACGAGCCTTATCCGTCTTACACTCCTGAATGAAGCGCACCTCACTTGCCGGTATGCCGTAATCCTCCACCAACTTGCGTTTTATCTCGCTGTACACGTTCCATCCTTCCCCCGGCTGGTATGTCCCCAAGTCGGAGAACACGAACTGCGTACCCTTGTGCGTCTCGTACTTGTGGTAATACTCTGCAATCATCTTGGCACAATGGCTTGCCTTGTTGTCGGGATGGTCCTCGTAGTTCGGGTCTATCATGCGCATATCAAGAGCCATCTTTCTCGCGTAGTCGGTGGCGATGAGCATCTTCGCCTTTTCCTCCGTTTCCGACAGGGGTAACCTGCCAAGCAGAGTGGCATCGCCGGTTTTGGCAAACTGCATCAGCTTCTGTATGAAGTCCTCCTGCTCCGGTGTGGGCGGTATGTGGTGCAGTATCTCATTCTTGTTTGGTCTGTCCACACCTACATCCTCCGCCGTGCGGTAGTCGGTAATCTCGTTGTAGAAGGCGGCAAGCTCCGGCACCTTGATGAAATAGCGAAAACGCTCCTTCTGAACGATATTGTTCGTTACGTTGAACTCAAAATCGGTCGTCTTTTTGGCGAAGATGGCAGCCCAAGCATCGAAACAGCGGATGTCCTGCCGTTCCAGTTCGTTGGGGCGCAGGTATTTGAAGAGCAGGTACAGTTCCGTCAGACTGTTGGAAATGGTCGTGCCCGAAAGGAACGTAGCCCCCAAGTCCTTGCCCGTGCGTTCCTGTATGGTACGGATGGCAAAGAGCATATTCAGGGCCTTCTGGCTTCCTTCCGAGTTTCCCAATCCCGCCACACGGTCATGACGGGTGTTGAAAGTCAAGTTCTTGAACTGGTGACTCTCGTCAATGAAGATGTGGTCGATGCCCATCTGCTTGAAGTCCACCACATCATCCGTGCGGGACTTGATGGCGTGTTCCACCTTCTCCAGCTTCGCCACAAGGTTGTGCTTGCGCTTCTCCAGCCCTTTCAGCATCGCCCGCGACACGTTCTTGCCCTGCTGTCGCAAGACTTCGAGATTTTCCTCCACCGTGTCAAGCTCCGCCTGCAGGATGCGCTGCTGCAACTCCGGCGACTGCGGTATCTTCCCGAACTGGTCGTGCGACATGATGACGCAATCATAGTCGTTGTTCTTGATGTTGTTGAAGAAACGCACACGGTTGGCGGTCGAAAAGTCCTTTTCAGAAGCGTAGAGGATGCGGGCGTTAGGATAGGCCGCCTGATAGGTGGCGGCAATCTCCGCCACATTCGCTTTCAGCCCGATAATCATCGGCTTGTGCGCCAAGTTCAGACGCTTCATCTCATGTGCCGCTATGCACATTATCAGCGTCTTGCCGGTTCCACAGGCTAAGCGCAAAGCGCCTTGCCGTCCTTTCGGACGGTAGGTTTCTAAACGCTCGCCACCGAACCGTACGTACACGTCTCCATGTATACGGCTCTCCATGGTTATTTTCAGTCTATTTCTTTTCATGAATCTTACGATAACAATTTTCACATACTGCTATTGTTTTTCTCTGTCTGGCAATCATGAAGCGTTCCCACTCCTGTTTGCCTTTCAGGTCTTTTAGCTTGCGGACATGCACCATTCTAAGGTTGTCCTCCGCTCCGCAATATTCACATTCACGGGCTTTCAACCGAGCCATAAGGCTGGTACTTTCAGTCCCGCGATAACTGGGCATGATATGCGCATTGTCAATACGCGCGTCTTTTCTCTGCTTGAACCCTCCATGATAAATAGTACGTTCCAACATTTCGCCCTTGTTGTTTTCATACCTTACTGTAAAGACTTTATTCCGGCAATATTTACGGATTATTTTCCTTACGGTTGATTCATACTTGGATGATAATGTTTTATACATACTCTCTTTCATGTAGTAATAGAAACTATTGAGAATGTTGACATTGTTTGCAATACAGTAGTAGTTATAGATTCCCCGAATTTCCGAATTGTATCGGTTGAGTATTTCAAGGTCATCATTACTACGGAGATACGGGCGTGAGGTCGATTCCCATGCTTCCTTGCCATTCTTGATTATTATGCGCATCGCATTATAGTCAAGCAGTTTCTTTCTCATAACCTCATAAGGCAGGAGAAGAACCACTTTATGGTCAAGTGAGCGTATGGGGATTCCTCTGAAATCCTTTCTCGTCTTGTCCGTACTGCGGACTGTAACATCAAAGCCGAGAAATTTGGCTGCGTCGTGTGAGTTGGTGATTAACGTCTTTTCATCCGAAAGTTCGAGTTTCAACGTATCTTGCAGAAAGGTCTTAATGTCCCCCTTTGCTTTTACACAGTCCTCTTTACTTCCGATTACGCAAATCAGAAAATCATCGGCATAGCGTACATACCTCATGCGTTTGAAGTTTTCGTCCATGTCAAGAGTTGCAGGAAGTTGTTGCATCTCACGGTGGAGAATGGCTATCTCCCTGCGCAATGCTTCTTTCTTCTGCTCGTCTGTTTCATTCTTCAGTTTCTTTACACGTTTGTCCTTACGATTTGCAACCCTTTTATATTCGGGGTTGCGTACACGTGCTTTACCTTTATTGAAGACGTTTATGTAGTTCCGCATAAATTTATCGAGTTTGTCAAGATAAATATTCGCCAAAATCGGACTTATTATGCCTCCCTGCGGTGTTCCGATATAGGAATTTTTGTACTCCCATTGTTCCATGTAGCCTGCTTTGAGGAATTTACGTATCAGTCGCAGGAAACGCTCGTCATTGATTCTTTCAGCAAGGATTCCGATTAAAACATCATGGTTGATGTTGTCAAAGAAACCCTTGATGTCTCCCTCGATGAACCAACGTGCTCCCGTACCTCCCTTTTGTAAGGAAGCCATAGCCGTATGACAGCCACGGTGTGGTCTGAATCCATGCGAGCAGTCTTCAAAATGACCTTCGTAGATGGATTCAAGAATCATCCTTACAACTTCCTGTACAAGTTTGTCCTTAAAGGCTGGTATGCCTAAAGGACGTTGCTTGCCATTCTTTTTTGGAATGTAAATTCTCCGTGCAGGGCACGGACGGTAACTTTCGTCTTTCAACTGTCCAATGATAGAGTGAATGTGCTTTATGCTCATTCCGTCTATGGTCTGCCCGTCTGTGCCTTTCGTATAGTTGCCCGCATTCTGCGACAACTTTTGATAGGCAAGTGCGTACAGATTTTCATTGAACAGCAGTCGGTAAAGCCGTTCAAACTTGTAATTAGGGTCTTGGCTGTGCCCAGCCAGACTGTTTAATACATTTGCTGAATCTCTCATAATGTCTCACACATCATTCGTTAAACATATTAAATAATAACTCACTGTCTCCCTTCGCCATGTACAAGGCTTTCCCTTGCTCGGACTACTACGGAGACTCTGTTGTCATATAGGATATTCAGGGGGCAAACCCCATAGCCTTTCGGCATTCCTACTTAGACAATCCCCATTTAGACATATAGTAACATAGCTCAATAGATTGTCGGATGCGATTTTCGTCCTTTTCCGCTTATTGCGGCTGTTCTGCAATCGGTTTTCGGCTCTCGTACTTGAGGTAGGAAAGTAGAAGTATTGCAGCCCGACGTTTGTAACTATCTTCCGTCGGGGTTTACCAACTAACAACTCGGACTGTCGTTCAAACAGTATAGTCTTCATCCTCATATCTATCATTTCATTTAGACATTCAGTAGCAGCATGATAGTTAGCTGACTTATGCCGTTTCCAACATGCGACACTCCCCACCGCCTTTCGGCTAAGTGGATAAGTTGGCTAATGACCGGCGTTGAAAACCCTTGCCGGGTAGGTTGCTAAGCCTACATTTACTATATGCCCTTATGGGCGCAGCACCTCGTGGTCGCAGATCCCGCCGCCGTTCTGTTTCAGCATCCAGACGCAATCCTTCTGCGACGGGTAAACGCTCTTGATTCCCCGGCTTGCCAGCCCTTTCAGGTTGAGGTCGGGAAAAGTCTGGTGCGAGCCGTCATACTTCGGGCGCACGAAACAGTTGAACTTGCGGTTATACATCGTCGTGAGCCGTTCCTTGAACTGCGGCGACTGTTCTTCCAACCATTCGGAGAACCCGTTACGGATTTCGTCTATCTTCGCGTTGGCGAGCTGTATGCCCTCGCTGTCGCGTACCTTGATGTCGTTGCCGTTCTCGTCCTTGCCGATACTTTTCATCATGTCGGGGCAGGTGTTGTGCAGGGCGTGCTTCAACAGGTGCATACCGTCATAGTTCCGGTAATAGCCCTTTACTAAAAACTCGTCCGTGATCTTCATGGTGCGGTAGCCGCACGCCACGGAAAACTCGTCCATGCTTGCGGAGTAGGCTATTTTCACGTCCGTGTCGAAAAGGTGGCTCATGTAGGCGGCATACACACCCGTGGGAATCCAGCGTTCCCCGAAATTGAAGTCGAGGTCTTCAAAGGCGATGCGCTGCGGTTCGGCCTCCTTCAATGCCTCCCACGCCTGTTTCACCTCCGGCATCCGCTCACTTTCGGGATTGTCCTCCATCCAGCCCTCTATGCGTTCCGCCTTCTCTATCACGTTCCCCGCGATGAAGCGGTCTTTGATTTCGTAACCGGTTACGAGCGGGTTGTAGAAGATGCGCCCCTTGAGGGCACCAAGCAGTTCCTCTTCCGTGGTGTCGGTTATCTCCCGCATATAGCCGAGATTGACCGTGCCGAACTTGTTGAGCGATGCGGACAAGGCTTCTTCGGGAGAGCCTGCATTGACACGGCTCTCTACCGAGAAGGAAACGGGACGGTCGAAGATGTCCGCCTTGACAAACTTGCCGTCCTCCGCACGTTCCAGCGAAAGGATGTCGCGCCCTCCGGCATCCATCATCACCAGTTTCACGTTCTGTCTGGCGTTGAGGTTACCGTAACGCATGACAAACTCATCGTAGTAGGTGTTGAGATACCCGCGCTGCGGTTTGTGTTCCGTATGGTTCTCCGTCTCGTGGCTATACAGACGTTCGTAAGCGTCACGGAGCGATATATACAGCATCGCTTTCTCTTTTTGATAGCCACGAAGGTCGAGCGGTTGGAAGGTCGCACCGTAAGGCGTGAGGTCTTTCAAGTAACCGAGATTGCGTGAAGCATCCAGCACCATCGAGCCGTCACGGTGGTGTGGCTCCAGCAGGCCGTTGAACGGACGGGGAGAATGGTCCATGACTTCCTCCTTCGGCTTTTCCGTTTCAAGTTCCGGGAACAGGGAAGTGGCAACCGTTTCGGAAGTAGGCACAACTTCTGCCAGTGTTTCAGGTTGCTTTATTTCTTCCGTTTGTTCCGGCTTTTTATCCATATTGTCCGAAGAAGGCGCAAAAGCAGGGTTCAACGTGTCTTTGATACCCATCTTTTTCAGTTGTTCCTGCCTGTGCCGTTCTGCCTCAAGCCGTAGGGTCTTGCGCCGTTCCGCTGTCAGGCTCATCATTGTCTCATAGAAGCCGTTGATGGGAGGATTGGTTTCCCAATCCAGAGTGGCGTAAATGTCGTCCGGGTCGTTTGGCTTTTCGGCATTTTCCGGCTTTTCTTCCTTATTACCGTTTACCGGCTTGGCGGCTTCAACGGGTGGAGTAACTTTGACCTGCGGTTTAGGCGTGGACGGCATAGGCTTCGGCTTGCTTTCCTTTTTCGCTGCCTTTTTCTTTTTTAACGGTTCCTCTATGGGCATACCCCAAAGGTCGAGCAGGGTAAGCTGCACGGCTGACGAATGATTGGGTTGGCGCGGCTCAATCTCCGGCTTTTCCTCTATGGGCTGTGCCTGCGGCTTCTCCACTCCCTTGACAGGCTCAATTACAGAAACGGGGGCTATTACAGAAGGTGATACCTTTTCTGTTTTCGGAGCAGGTTGCACTTCCGCAGCCGTGCTTTCCTCCTTTGTCGGATGCAGGCTGTGTTTCTCATACAGTTTCCTGTCAAGTTGTTGCAGTTCTATTTTCAGATGCTCCCGCAAGTCTTCCGCCAGTTGTGCGATGTCCCCACGGTGCAGGAGTTTATAGGCTGGTTTCCCGTATGGGTCGGTACTTCTGATTAAATCCGTGTGTGAAAGCGAGCCGATGCTCCATACATACCCATTTACGGAAGTGCCGATAGGGGTCTGTTCGGTCTGCACGAAGAGTTTTTCGTTGTAATACAGTTCACCATTCTTTCCGCTGTTCTTTTGCAGGATAATCAGGTCGCTGCCCACCTCCGTTCCCGCGTTATCCGTAAAGAGGTTGTTCGGCAGGCGGGCTACGCCCACCAGATTGGCATGGTTCATCATATACTCGCGTATGGGCGCGTTGGTCGGGGCATCCAGTACCCCCTGCGAGGTGATGAACGCCACGATTCCGCCTTCACGCACCGCGTCAAGGCTTTTCAAGAAAAAGTAATTGTGTATCGTCCGTGCCGCCGAGCGCCTTGCAGGATCCTTGCTGCCCGAAAATTCCGGGTCGAACACCGCCACATCGCCAAACGGTATATTGGAGACAGCCACATCAAAATGGTTCATGAACGGCTTTTCTATCTTCTCGAAGCCCTGTACCCTTACTTTCTGTCCGGGATGCAGGTGCTTCAGTATCTTGCCCGTCATCAGGTCTTTCTCAAAAGCCATGATGTCCGCGTCCGGTCTGTTCTCCAGCACGGAGTCCACGAATGCACCGACACCTGCCGACGGCTCCAGCACCCGGTCGGGACGGATGCCGTGTTCATGCAGCACGTCCGCGATGGTCCCGGTTATCTCCGGCGGGGTATAGAAGGCGGTCAGCACGGACTGCTTCATGGCATCCATATACCGTTTGTACTCCGTCTCGTCTTTTGTGTTCTCCCGCAGCAACCTGTGCAGTTCCACGGTAGGGGCAAACAGTTCGAGGTCGGACTTCGCCCAGTGGACGGCATCCGTCAGTTCCCTTGCAGGGTTGAGTATGCTCTTCAGTCCCCCGAACCCGCAATAACGCTCTAACAAGAGCCGTTCGCGTGCGGTGGGTGTGCGCTGTTCCCTGTCAAGGAGGAATGCCGTCCGTATCGCCTCGATGTTGTCCCTCAGCCTCTGTTTGCGGTTAAACGCCATACTCTTCGATATAGAGGATGACGGCTCCCGTCAGCTCCGTGTAGAGCAGGTCATATTCGGGCGACAGGGCGAAATTGTCGTCCGAGAGGTCATAGATGGAGAATACGTTTCCGACAAGCGGCAGCAGCTTCTGGGTAAAGGCTTCACATTTTTCTTCCGGCACTTCACCCGCAAATTCGTTCTCCACGACTTCGCGCAGGATGGCGTGCCTGGAGTAGCGAAGGCCCTCCGTCAGCACCTTCATCGCCAGTTCCTGCGCCCCGTCGACAGGATAGCCTTCGAGCCTTGCCCGTTCATACGCTTCGGCGGCACGGTCGGTTCTTTCTCGGATGAAGGCTTCATCGGCTGCCTGTTCAAACTTGTTCGTGGTGAGGTAGTCCAGCAGGTACAGACCGTAATAGGAAAAGTCGGTCTGACCCTCGTTTCTTTTCTTGTTGTTCATTACTTTGGATTTTAGTGGATTGATAAATACCGGGATAATTGAATGGAAAAAGGAAGAAAAAGGCACTCGGTATCCCTCCGAGTGCCACCACTAAATCCAAAGTATGAGTGTAATCCGGTATCGAAGAACAATTCATTACTCTGAACCAGTGGCAAAGTTAAACATTTATTTTCTTCTTTTCGCAGAGGTCGCTTTACTTTTCCTTTCTGGGAACACGAAAACCGTGTTATAGTCCCCGTCAAAGGCGACTACGGCATCAAAACTCTTGCCCTGCTTGCTCTTGAATCCTTTGAGCAGTTTCGTGTGTCCGTCGGTGAGCAGTTTTTTGATTTCATCATCAGAGAGGGTGCGGTTTGCTTTCAGGCGGAACACGGGCAGACCGCACTCCGCGTTGTCGCAGCGGACGACCTTGCCGTAAAACTGCATCGTCCCCGCTCCGCACTTGGGACACTTGCAGCCGGAATCCCTGCGGGCGAACAGCTTGTCGCACGACAGCAGTTCGGAGGTAATTTCCCGTGTATATGCCTCAATCTTCCTGCGGAAGTCATCGGCGGGCAGTTCCCCACGCTCGATGCGTGCCAATTCCTTTTCCCATTCGCCCGTCATGGCGACATCGGCAATACGCATCGCCTTCACGACCGAGTAGAGGGCAAGCCCTTTTTCGGTGGGGACAAGCGACTTCTTGCAGCGTTCCATATAGCCGCGCTTGAAAAGCGTTTCGATGATGGACGCACGGGTGGCGGGCGTGCCGATGCCGCAATCCTTCATAGCCTGCCGCAATGCGTCGTCCTCTATCTCCTTGCCAGCCGTTTCCATCGCGGACAGCAGGGTGGCTTCGGTATGCAGCGGCTTGGGTTTGGTCTTTCCCTCCGTGATGGAGGCGGCTTTCAGTGCCAGCGTGTCGCCTTCCTGCCAACAGGGAATGGCGGCGGTTTCCTCTTGGCTGTTGTTCTCTTCTCCATTCTCCTTGCCATAGACGGCACGCCATCCGGCTTGCCTGATGATGCTGCCTTTTGCCACGAACTCCACTCCGGCACACTCTGCCGTGACGGTGGCAGTGTCCTTGACGCATTTTTCGGAGAAAGCCTCAAGCATGCGCCCGGCTATCATGTGATAGACGGTGCTGTCCTCTTTGGAGAGGAACAGCGGCTTCTCGCCCGTGACGAGCAGGGCATGGTGGTCTGTCACCTTGCCGCCGTCCAGGCTGCGGCGTGTCGGCACGGCTTTCGGCTGCAACTTGCCCTTCCATTCGGGCAGGCTGCCGATGAAGGCAAGCAGCTTGGGGATTTCCGCGAACACGTCTTCGGGAATGTAGCGGCTTCCGGTTCGCGGATAGGTGATGAGCTTCTTCTCGTAGAGCTTCTGCGCGATTTCAAGCGTCTGTTCCGCCGTGAAGCCATGCTTGGCGTTGGCTTCCTTCTGGAGCGTGGTCAGGTCGTACAGGAGCGGTGTTTCCTCCGTCTTCTCCTTGCGTTCGGCTTTCG
>ENA-UERQ01000463-UERQ01000463.1-human-gut-metagenome-genome-assembly--contig:-NODE-463-length-32473-cov-4.267965_pt1 | contig 32473 bp, 27 predicted proteins | sample MGYA00242986_ERZ507987 | MGnify/ENA primary metagenome ERZ507987 (study PRJEB26167, sample SAMN06115429) | human gut metagenome | host: Homo sapiens | place: China:Chongqing | collected 2015-04-15...
TAAACCTGAAAAAATTCGGGATGTAAATTGATCGGGCATATTTATTTGGAGACAGTATGAATGATCTTTCCATGTTTCAGTATGCGAAGCATACGATTGCCATGGGAAATCATGCAAAAGGACTGGATCCTTTTACAGAGTATGTAACAGCAGAAGTAGAGAAAGATGGGATTGCTCAGGCAATCCGTCATTACGGTTTAGATTAAAAAGGAGCGGCTTATGAAATTATTTGTATACAGTTACAGGACATTTGATGAGGATGTGTATTTCCGGGAATTTTCAAAGGAATATGGGGTAGAACTGGGAATCTGTCATCAGGGACCATCTATGGAAAATGCACATCTGGCAGAAGGATATGACTATATCAGTATTCTTACCAGCAAAATTAACGCAGCACTGGTAAGACGATTCCGGGAACTGGGAGTCAAAATGATCTCTACCCGGACGATCGGTTATGACCATATCGATCTGGATGCAGCGAGAGCGTGTGGGATGAAGGTCAGCAATGTGACATACTCACCGGAATGTGTGGCAGATTATACGATGCTTTTAATCCTGATGTCCATTCGAAAAATGAAACGGATTCTGCAGCGGGCAGAGCTCAACGACTTTTCACTGCCGGGAATCCAGGGAGGAGAACTGCATAATTTTACAGTGGGCGTCATCGGAACCGGCAAAATCGGGCAGGCTGTCATCCGGGATCTGAGTGGATTTGGCTGTAAGATCTATGCGTATGATGTCTATCGTTCAGAGAGTGTAAAAGAATATGCAGACTATGTGGAAAACGTGCAGGAAATTTATCAGAAGTGTGATCTGATCACACTGCATATGCCATTATTTGAGTCCAATTTCCATATGATCGATGAAAAGGCAATGGCGCAGATGAAAGATGGTGTAGTTCTGATCAACACGGCAAGAGGCGGTCTGATCGATACCAAAGCGCTGATCAAAGGTCTGGAAACAGGAAAAGTCGGTGCAGCAGGTCTGGATGTGATCGAGGATGAATTTGGATTGTATTATAAGGATCTGAAATCGAAGTGCTTAAGTAAGCATGATCTGTGTATCCTGAGAAGTTTTCCTAATGTAGTTGTGACACCACATATGGCATTTTATACCGACCAGGCAGTCAGTGATATGGTGAAAAATTCGATTTTGAGCTGTTGTCTGAATGAGCGGGGAGAGGAAAATCCCTGGGAAGTAAAATAATAAAAACGGACCGTGCATGAAAAAAGGTTCGTGTACGGTCCATTTGAGTTTAAGAAAAATAGAGCTCTTTAATCTTCTCCACAGGCATCTCCTGCCCGGTCCACAGCTTGAATGCCTCCGCCCCCTGGTACAGCAGCATATAGAGTCCGTTGAAAGTCGGACATCCGGCTTCTCTGGCAAGGCGCAGCAGTTTTGTCTCTTTCGGATTGTAGATCACATCGGAAACGATCAGGTCTTTATGGAAAAAGGACGGATCGTTGATGATGGAAGCGTCTGTATTCGGAGCCATGCCCACAGAAGTTCCGTTGGTCAGGATATAGCTGTCTGCAATCTCTCTTCGAAGGATGGAATCATCTTCAAAATCAAACAGTTGTACCTTACAATTTGTTCGCTCATTTAATGTCTGAACAATCTGCTCGGCGCGCACATAAAACTGGTCATGGATACTGAATACGGAAATCTCTGACAATCCGTCCAGTGCTGCCTGAACCAGAATGGAGGTGGCAGCTCCGCCTGCGCCGAGAAGTGTCATCTTTTTTCCAATCAGATCGTATCCGGCATCCTTTGCTGCGAGCAGGTATCCGGTACCATCCGTTGTATGTCCAGTCAGAATTCCGTTGTCATTCACGACGGTATTGACAGCCTGAGAGATTTCCGCAGCCGGAGAGAGTCGGTCACAGAGCTCACACATTTTATTTTTATCCGGCATGGTTAGGTTGAAGCCACGTACGTTCATGGCGCGAAGTCCATCCACGGCAGCGGCCAGTTTGTCGGTTCCGACATCGAATGCAAGGTAGACATAATCAAGTCCCAGATGTTCAAAAGAAGCGTTGTGCATCATGGGAGAGATGCTGTGTGCAACAGGGCTTCCGAACAGTCCTGTCAGTCCGGTGTGTCCGGTAATCTGTTTCATAAGTGGGTTCCTCCTGTTTTAAATTTCGTCTGCCTGGTCAAAGAATGTAAGATCGGCAGGGTATACATAACTGTCACCGATCTGGTGAAGGAGCACCAGATTTAAGTGATTGTTCAGATTTTTCTTATCCAGTGAGATGGCGTCCATAAGATCACTCATCGGCAGATGGCAGGTATCCGGAAGACCGTAGGCATTCAAAATCAGCCGGATCTTTTGGGCAGTACCTGGCTGGCACAAGTTTTTTTCTTCGGCGAGCTTACTGATCTGATACATACCGATGCCGACGGCTTCCCCATGGCTTTCCCGCTCATAGTGGAAATACTGTTCGATCGTGTGTGCAAGCGTGTGACCGAAATTTAAAAGCATCCGCTCCCCGGTATCGAACTGATCGTTTTCCACAACCTGACGTTTGATGTCCACACAGCGGAAAATGATTTCAGGAAGAATGTCCTGCAGGTTTTCAAAAGAACCACGTTCTTTTAATGTCTCAAACAGGGCAGCGTCTCTGATACAGCCGTATTTGATGACCTCGCCCATTCCATCCATAATAAAGTGTTCAGGAAGAGTGCGAAGAACCTGAGGATCGATCAGTACCAGTTTTGGGTGATAAAAAGCTCCTACCAGGTTTTTTCCCTGCGGGAGATCTACCGCAACCTTTCCGCCAACGGAAGAATCCACCTGTGCAAGCAGGGAAGTCGGAATCTGCACGAAACGGATCCCTCTTAAATAACTGGATGCGGCAAAACCCGCGAGATCTCCGATCACACCTCCGCCCAGAGCAATCACCAGATCACTGCGGGAAAACTTCTGCTTTAGCAGTGCATTGTAAAGCGCGGGGAGTGTCTCAAAGGCTTTGGTAGGTTCTCCGTGTGGAAGGACCAGCTCGTGTACCTCATAGTCACCGAGGGAAGTTTTCAACTTCTCTCCGTAAAGTGGGAATACATTGTCATCAGAGATGATCATAATCTTTTTTCCGGAAAAGCAGGAGGAAATATAAGAACTTGCCTTGTCCAGAATGTTGTTTTCAATATAAATCGGATAGCTGTTTTTTCCTAAATTTACTGTCAGTTTCAAAAATATCCCTCCCGTATATCAAGTTAAACCTGTTTTCCGACAACCTGGGCGATCTGTCCGATCTGTGCCAGAAGAGCCGCATATTTTTCCGGTTTCAGAGACTGGGCGCCGTCACAGAGTGCGCACTCCGGATCGTTGTGGACTTCGATCATCAGTCCGTCAGCGCCTGCTGCTACAGATGCTTTTGCCATTGGTTCTACCAGCCACCATTTTCCGCCGGCATGGCTTGGGTCGATGATGACCGGAAGGTGTGTTTTCTTCTTCAGAACAGGGATGCTCTGCAGATCCAGTGTGTTTCTGGTATAAGTTTCAAAAGTACGGATTCCGCGTTCGCAGAGGATGACATTCTCGTTTCCGGCTGCCATGATGTACTCTGCGGACATGATCCACTCTTCATAGGTCGCGTTCAGGCCTCGTTTTAAAAGAATTGGACGATCCAGCTGTCCAAGCTGTTTGAGCAGGTCAAAGTTCTGCATATTGCGGGCTCCGATCTGGATCAGGTCGACTTTTTCGTTGAAGACATCCAGGTGATCCGGAGACATCAGTTCTGTTACGATCGGAAGTCCGGTCTCCTCTTTGACTGCACAGAGAATGTCAAGTCCTTCCAGTCCGAGTCCCTGGAAAGAATACGGGCTTGTTCTCGGTTTGAAAGCGCCGCCGCGCAGTATATTGGCTCCGGCAGCTTTGACAGATTTTGCGATTCCAAGAACCTGCTCGTAGGATTCTACAGAACACGGACCTGCAATCAGTGCCAGATTGTCTCCGCCGACTTTGACACCGGATACATCAATAATAGAATCCTCCGGATGAAAGGCGCGGTTGGAAAGCTTATAAGGTTCCTGTACATGCATGACTTTGTCAACGGAAGCGTCTACTTCAAAAAGACGTGCATCCAGGCGGGTCGTATCTCCGATACACCCGATGATAGTCATCTCCTGTCCACGGACAATGTGAGTATCCAGACCGTTTCGTTTGATCTGATGTTCAACTCTGGCAATATCTTTGTCAGAGGTATTTGGCTTTAATACGATAATCATAAATCGATCCTCCAGTTATTTGAATTAATACTGTAAAATTTTAGTTGTTTAAAGTGTGAAACTAAAAATATCATAAAACAATCAGGGTGGATTGTCAATGTTTTCCGGGGAATTTTCGATTTTATTTTGGGAATGGCAGAAAACGTGGTAGAATAAAAACGTGAATGAGAAAAAAAAGAATGAGAGAAGGGACGTTATGAAAACGAATGATGTGTGGAAACGCGCACGTAGAATACCTGTTATGCTGATCACAGAAGGGCTCTGCGTCGGTCTTGTCGGCGGATTTGTCGTGCTGCTTTACCGAGTGGCGCTGACTTTTGCGGGAGACTGGCTTGTAAAGATTCTTTCTTATATGAAAGGAAATCCATTTCGATGTGTGGTGTGGTTTTTGATTTTGGCAGCGCTTGCATGGATTGTGGGAAAACTGGTGAAGTGGGAACCGATGATCTCAGGAAGCGGGATCCCTCAGGTGGAAGGGGAGATAGCAGGGAGGCTTTCCCAAAACTGGAAACGCGTGCTACCGGCAAAATTTGCAGGAGGCTTTTTGTGTATGCTGGGTGGTCTTTCTCTTGGAAGAGAAGGTCCGTCGATCCAACTTGGAGCCATGGCAGGACAGGGGATATCCAGAGCTTTGGGACGGGGAAAAAGAGAAGAGAAGTTTTTGATGACTTGTGGGGCGAGTGCGGGACTTTCTGCTGCTTTCCATGCACCGCTGGCAGGTATGATGTTTGCGGTAGAAGAGATCCATAAAACATTTTCAATCCCGATTCTTCTTCCGGTCATGACAGCTTCGGTGACGGCTGATTATATTGCTTCCCACATTCTTGGCCTAGATCCGGTATTTCGATTTCAGATCACGAAATATCTGCCGCAAAACTATTACTGGCTTTTGATCCTTTTGGGAATTTTGGTAGGTGTATCCGGTGTGTTTTATAATTGGGGGATGTTAAAGGCCCAGGAATTGTATCGCAAAATTCCGTTTATGAAAGAAACAGGCCGTCTGTTGATCGCCTTTCTGACTGCGGGAGTATTGGGGATTGTGATGCCGTGGGTATTGGGAAGTGGTTCGGGCTTGATTGTCAGCCTGACACAGGGTGAAATGGTATTGGGGATGGTTGTGCTGACGCTGGTTATGAAGTTTTTATTTTCCGCAGTCAGCTTTGGCTCCGGAGCGCCGGGAGGAATTTTCTTTCCGCTTTTGATATTAGGCGCTTTGATCGGAGCAGTATTTGCCATGGCGGGGGTCGAATTTTTTGGCTTGGCTCCGGTGTATGTCAACAATTTTGTACTGCTTGGGATGACCGGATTCTTTACAGCGATTGTAAGAGCACCGCTGACGGGGATTATCCTGTTATTTGAAATGTCCGGAAGTATCAGTCAGATGCTTTCCCTGTCGATCGTGTCGGTAACGGCATATATTGTGGCAACGCTGATGCGCTCAGAGCCGATTTATGACAGTCTTTTGAAGAGAATTCTCAAAGCGGATACTATAGTGCATGACAAATGAAACAACTTATGGTATACTTCATTTTAGAATATGCGTATGTGGCAGAGATGCCGGATACCAAAGAGATTTGAAGGAGCCAGACAGATGAAAAGAGTATTGTTAAAACTGAGCGGCGAAGCACTTGCCGGAGATAAAAAGACAGGATTTGATGAGGCAACCTGCATAGGAGTTGCAAATCAGGTGAAGCAGCTTGTAGATCAGGGAATTCAGGTTGCGATCGTGACAGGCGGCGGAAATTTCTGGAGAGGCCGTACCAGTGAGACGATCGACCGTACAAAAGCAGATCAGATCGGAATGCTTGCAACGGTGATGAACTGTATTTACGTGTCTGACATTTTCCGCCATGTGGGGATGAAGACAGAAGTGTTTACTCCATTTGTATGTGGAGCGTTTACATCGTTGTTTTCCAAGGATGCAGCAGTGGAAGCGCTGGAAGAAGGAAAAGTGATCTTTTTTGCAGGAGGAACCGGACACCCATATTTTTCAACGGATACAGGAGCTGTTCTGCGTGCGATCGAAATCGAGGCAGATGCGATGCTTCTTGCAAAAGCAATTGACGGAATTTATGACAGCGATCCGAAAGTAAATCCGGAGGCGAAAAAATATGATGAGATCTCCATTCAGGAAGTGATCAATCAGAAGCTGGCAGCAGTGGATCTGACAGCATCCATTCTCTGCCTTGAGAATAAGATGCCGATGCTGGTATTTGGACTGAATGAAGAAAACAGTATTGTAGAGACCATGAGCGGTACATTTACCGGAACAAAAGTGACAGTATAAGGAGGACAAAAACATGGATGAAAAATTAAAAGTATATGATGACAAGATGACAAAAACAATCAACAATCTGGGAAGTGAGCTTGCAGCCATCCGCGCAGGACGTGCCAATCCACATGTATTGGATAAGCTGACAGTGGATTACTATGGAGTGCCGACTCCGATCCAGCAGGCAGCGAACATATCCGTACCGGAAGCACGCATGATCCAGATACAGCCATGGGAAAAGAGCATGTTAAAAGAAATCGAAAAAGCAATCCTGATGTCTGATATCGGAATCAATCCTACAAACGATGGAACGGTGGTACGCCTGATGTTCCCGGAACTGACAGAAGAGCGAAGAAAAGAACTGGTAAAAGATGTGAAGAAAAAAGGAGAGGCAGCAAAAGTTGCAATCCGCAATATCCGTCGTGACGGAAACGATGCATTCAAAAAACTGAAAGGAACAGAGATTTCAGAAGACGGGATCAAAGACCTGGAAGATTCACTTCAGAAACTGACAGACAAATACATTGCAGAAGTCGATAAAGCGGTGGAAGCAAAATCCAAAGAAGTACTGACAGTTTAGGATACAGCCTGTGTGACAGGCCAATATTACGAAACAGCAGGAGGGGCAGATGTGAAGAAGCCTCTCTTTTCCATCTTCTGGATGGAAAGACCTGCAAGAAGGAGGAAATACAATGAACGTACCGCAGCATATTGCCATCATCCTGGACGGAAACGGGAGATGGGCAAAAGCCAAGGGAATGCCGAGAAATTACGGGCATGCACAGGGCAGTAAGAATGTAGAGCGGATCTGCGAAGAAGCCTGGAGAATGGGGATTAAATATCTGACCGTGTATGCGTTTTCCACAGAGAATTGGAACCGGCCGGAAAGTGAAGTCAGCGCGCTGATGAAACTGCTGCGCAATTATATGAAGACCTGTCTGAAGACCGCGGCGAAAAATGATATGAAAGTGCGTGTGCTGGGAGACATTGAGGCGCTGGATGAGGATATCCGGACCAGAATTTTGGAACTGGAAGAAGCCACAAAGGATAACGGTGGCTTAAACTTTCAGATCGCGCTGAATTATGGAAGCCGGGATGAGATGATCCGCGCTGTGCGCCGCCTTGCAAGAGACTGCGCAGATGGAAAGGTTGTGCCGGAAACGATCGATGAGACAGTGTTTGAGTCTTATCTGGATACCCATGGGATACCGGATCCCGATCTTTTGATCCGTACCAGTGGGGAACTGCGGCTTTCCAATTATTTATTGTGGCAGCTGGCATATACGGAATTTTATTTTACAGAGATTCCATGGCCGGATTTTACAAAAGAGGAATTAGAAAAGGCAATTGCGCAGTATAATAAAAGAGACAGAAGATACGGCGGTGTGAAGGAGGAAGAAGATGTTTAAGACACGTCTTTTAAGTGGGATTCTCCTGGTGGTGATCGCTCTGATCACAGTGATCACAGGAGGAAATGTACTGTTTGCAACTTTGTTTTTGATCAGTATGATCGGAGTCTATGAGTTGTACAGAGTGTTTGAGATTAAAAATAAAGCAGTTGGGATCTGCGGATTTTTGTTTGCAGCAGGATACTATGGTCTGTTGTATGCCAAACCGCTGCTTCCAGATACAACGGATTGGTTCATGCTGTTATTTATGGCATTTGTGATCTGTCTGATGGCAGTGTTGGTATTTTCTTATCCAAAATATCGGACAGAGCAGATGTTGGCAGCGTTTTTCGGAGTATTTTATGTGGCAGTGATGTTGTCTTATATTTATCAGACAAGAATTCTGCCGGGCGGTGTCTTTCAGGTATGGCTGGTATTTATCTGTGCCTGGGGATGTGATACCTGCGCATATTGTGTGGGGATGCTGATCGGCAAGCATAAAATGGCACCGAAGCTGAGTCCGAAGAAGTCTGTGGAAGGCGGAATCGGCGGAATCGCGGGAGCAGCGCTGATCGCAGTTCTCTATGCACTTGCGATCAACCACTGGGGCAATGCAGGAGTCAGTGTGGCCAGCTTTGCAATAATCGGTGCAGCAGGCGGTGCGATTTCCCAGATCGGAGATCTGGCGGCATCCGCGATCAAGAGAAATCATGACATCAAAGATTACGGAAAGTTGATACCGGGACACGGTGGGATTCTGGACAGATTTGACAGTATTATTTTCACGGCACCGATCATTTTTTATCTTTCCGTGCTTCTCTAAGAAAGAAGGAAAACAGATATGAAAAAAATAGCAATACTTGGTTCGACCGGCTCTATCGGAACCCAGACACTGGAAGTCGTAAGAGAAAATCGGGATATCGAGGTCACGGCGCTGGCGGCCGGAAGTAATATCGGGCTTCTGGAAGCGCAGATCCGTAAGTTTCATCCGGTGCTGGCAGCGGTGTGGGACGAGGCAAAAGCCAAAGAACTCAGAGAGAATGTCAAAGATCTGGATGTGAAGGTAGTATCCGGAATGGACGGACTCATAGAAGTGGCAGTACAGCAGGATGCAGAAATCCTGGTGACAGCGATCGTAGGAATGATCGGAATCCTGCCGACGATCGAGGGAATCAAGGCAGGAAAGGATATCGCACTGGCGAATAAAGAGACACTGGTGACAGCAGGACACATCATTATGCCGCTGGCAAAGGAGTACGGAGTTTCCATTCTTCCGGTAGACAGTGAGCACAGTGCCATTTTCCAGTCTTTGCAGGGAGGGCAGCACAAGGCGCTGCATAAGATCCTGCTCACAGCGTCCGGTGGACCGTTCCGCGGGAAAAAGCGGGAAGAGCTTCTTAATATTCAGGTGGAAGATGCGCTGAAGCATCCAAACTGGGAGATGGGGCGCAAGATCACGATCGATTCCTCCACCATGGTCAATAAAGGACTGGAAGTGATCGAGGCAAAATGGCTGTTTGATGTGTCTGTGGATCAGATCCAGGTTGTCGTGCAGCCACAGAGTATCATTCATTCCATGGTTGAATATGTGGACGGCGCGGTGATCGCACAGCTTGGAACACCGGATATGAAACTTCCGATTCAGTATGCTTTGTATTATCCCAAGAGACGGTATCTTCCGGGAGACAGGCTGGATTTTGAGACACTTTCCCAGATTACGTTTGAGCGCCCGGATATGGAGACGTTCTATGGATTGAAGCTGGCATATGAAGCCGGAAAAACAGGCGGCTCTCTTCCAACGGTATTCAATGCAGCCAACGAGCGTGCGGTTGCTATGTTTTTGAATCGGGAGATTGGCTATCTGCAGATTCCGGAGATCATTGCCGGCTGTATGGAGATGCACAAAGTGATTGCAGATCCAACCGTAGAAGAGATTCTTCAGACAGAGCAGGAAACTTATGAATATATCAAAAACAGGTGGTAGTATATGGGTATTATTTTAGCAATTCTTCTGTTCAGTTTGATCATCATCATCCATGAACTGGGACATTTTACACTGGCAAAATTAAACGGGATCCGTGTAGATGAATTTTCATTGGGAATGGGGCCGACTCTGTTTGGCAAGGAGTTTAAAGGAACCAAATTCAGCTTAAAACTTCTCCCTCTGGGCGGTGCCTGCATGATGGGAGAAGATGATGCAGACGATACTTCCGAGGGGAGCTTTAACAGCAAGTCCGTGTGGGCGAGAATTTCAGTGATCGCGGCAGGACCTTTGTTTAACTTTATCCTGGCGCTTCTGATGTCAGCGATTCTGGTGGGAGCAGCCGGCTATGCGGTTCCTGTGATACAGGAAGTCGAATCCGGTTCCTCAGGAAGTGAGCAGGGATTGAAAAAAGGGGATGTGATCACAGAGATCAATGGAAAGAAAATTCATATTTATGAAGAGTTCCAGCTGTACAATCTGACACACAGTACATCTGACACGGCAGAGCTGACCTTTGAGCGCGATGGAAAAGAACATACGATCCAGATGGAAAAACGACAGTTTGGGGATGAGACCACAAAGAGAATGGGATTTACCTATTCTGCAGAGGTGGAGAAACCGGGATTTTTCAAAAGTATCCAGTATGGGGCATACACGGCAAAATACTGGGTAGAGTACACGCTGGAGTGCCTGAAGATGCTCCTGACGGGTGAAGTAGGTGTGAATCAGTTGTCCGGTCCGGTAGGAATTGTTGAGGTAGTCAATGATACCTATGATGCGGCAGCACCGTCCGGCTGGTCGGCAGTCATCTTAAGTATGATGAACCTGGGAATTCTGATCTCAGCCAACTTAGGTGTCATGAACCTGCTTCCAATCCCAGCACTGGATGGAGGGCGTCTGGTATTTCTTCTGATCGAGGCGGTGAGAAGAAAACGGATCGCTCCGGAGAAAGAAGGTATGGTGCATTTTATTGGATTTGCAGCATTGATGGCACTGATGGTGTTTGTGATGTATAACGATATTATGCGGTTGTTTTGATCAAAAAGAATACAGTATAAAAAAACGTTTCTGCGAAAGCAGGAGCGTTTTTTTTCGATCATCCAGTGTCCGTTATTTTTTATGAATACTTTGCATATAGTTAGAAGAAACTGTGAAAAAGGAAAATGGATATGGATTACAGTAGAAATCAAAGGAGGAACTCACAGGCCATCCGAATGCAGCAGGAGCACATAGACAAGGGAAAACTCCAGATCCAGATTACATCACAAGTGACGGCTTTTCCCATCCAGAATGCGCAGGTTTCCATTTCTTATACCGGAGTTCCGGAAAATACTCTGGAAAAGCTGCAGACAGATTCATCCGGGCAGACAGAAGAAATCGAACTGGCGGCACCGCCCATCGAGTACAGCCTGAACCCGGAATCGGATCAGCAGCCCTATTCCGAATATACACTGAATGTGGAGGCGGAAGGATTTGAACCGGTGAGTATCTCAGGGGCGGAGATTCTGGCAGATGTGACGGCAATTCAAAATATTTCTATGCGTCCTCAGGTTACACAGGAAGAGCCGGGAGAAGTGTTCGTGATTCCTGCACATACGCTCTACGGGGAATATCCGGCGAAAATTGCGGAGGATGAGATCAAGCCGGTCACAGAGTCCGGAGAGATCGTGCTCAGCCGGGTAGTGATTCCGGAATTTGTGGTTGTCCACGATGGTTCTCCGAGGGACTCCACGGCAAAAAATTACTATGTGAGATATCGGGATTACATCAAAAATGTGGCGTCCAGTGAGATTTATGCAACCTGGCCGGACAGTACGATCCGCGCAAATGTGCTGGCGATTATGTCATTTACATTGAACAGGGTATACACAGAATGGTATCGGAATAAAGGGTATGATTTTACGATCACATCGTCTACAGCATTTGATCACAAGTGGATTCCGGAACGAAATGTGTACGATACGATTTCGGCGGTAGTGGATGAGATTTTTGCAAACTATCTGTCCCGTCCGAATGTACGGCAGCCGATTCTGACGCAGTATTGTGATGGTACCAGGGTGAGCTGTCCCGACTGGATGACACAATGGGGGTCAAAGGAGCTGGGAGATCAGGGATATACTCCGATTGAGATTCTGCGTTATTTTTACGGAAGTGATATGTATATCAATACAGCGGAAGAAATTTCCGGAATCCCGTCTTCCTGGCCGGGATATACACTGGAAAATGGATCCAGCGGAGCAAAGGTACGTCAGCTTCAGGAACAGCTCAATGTGATCGCGGGGGCGTATCCGGCGCTGCCAAAGATTCAGACAGACGGAGTGTATGGACCGGCAACTGCGGAGGCGGTCAGAAAGTTTCAGGAAATTTTTGGTCTGCCGCAGACAGGAACCGTGGATTACCGGACCTGGTATAAGATTTCACAAATTTATGTGGGAGTTTCCAGAATTGCAGAATTGAATTAAAGTGGATACAATGTGAAAAATTCTTGACAGAGGAAAAAGTCTTTTTTATAATCAACTGGTACTACCAGTTGGTTATAAGGGAGAATGAGAAAATGAAAATATTGAGACAATTTGTAATCATCCTGCTGATTTCTTTTTTAGGAGAACTGTTAAAAGCTGCGCTGCCATTGCCTGTTCCGGCAAGCGTGTGGGGGCTTATCCTTATGCTGGCGGCATTGAAAACAGGGGTGCTCAAGCTGAGTCAGGTTTCTGATGCGGCAGTCTTTTTGATTGAGATCATGCCGGTCATGTTTATTCCTGCAGGAGTCGGTCTTTTGAATGCATGGGGAGTGCTGAAGCCCGTGTGGATCCCGATCAGTGTGATCACGGTCGTGACTACGGTTCTGGTAATGGCAGTGACTGCAAAAGTGACACAGACTGTCATACACAATAGTAAAAAGAAGAAAGAGAAAGCAGAACAGGAGACAGTAAGATGAAAGAGTTTTTAGTACATTCCGTATTTTTCGGTGCAGCAGTCAGTCTGATCGGTTACGAGGCAGGGCTGCTTTTAAAACGAAAGTTCAAGATGGCAATTTTTAATCCGCTTTTGATCGCCATTTTGTGTGTTATGGCGATTCTGACAGTAGGGGATATTTCCTATGATGATTACAATCAGGGTGCACAGTATTTGAGTTACCTGCTCACGCCGGCAACCGTTTGTCTGGCAGTTCCGTTATATCAGCAGTTAAATCTGCTGAAAAAGAATTTAAAAGCAGTAGCGGCGGGAATCTTATCCGGAGTTTTGACAAGTATACTCAGTGTTCTTGGCCTGTCTTATTTATTCGGACTTTCTCATGATATGTATGTGACACTGCTTCCGAAATCAATTACAACAGCAATCGGAATGGGAGTGTCGGAAGAACTAGGGGGAATTGTTACGATTACCGTTGCAGTGATCATCATTACCGGAGTACTGGGAAATATGATCGCAGACGTGGTGTACCGGGTATTTCGGATCAAAGAACCAGTAGCGAAGGGGCTGGCCCTGGGAACAGCATCCCATGCGATCGGAACAGCAAAAGCAATGGAGATGGGACCGGTAGAAGGCGCCATGAGCAGTCTGGCGATTGCGGTAGCCGGACTTTTGACCGTAATTTTCGCATCTGTTTTTGCAGGATGTTTATAAGGGAGGAAGAACAAATGAAGCGTATGATCATTACAATTGGAAGACAGTCCGGAAGCAGCGGAAGAAAAGTCGGGGAATTACTGGCAGAGAGACTTTCTCTTCCTCTTTATGGAAAGGCAGAACTTCAAAAGATTGCAGAAGGTACGGATGATTATGAAGAGGTGCAGGCATTTTATGAGGAAGAGCCGGTAAACAGTTTATTATATGCCATTGCTATGAGCCAGTTTGAACAGGAGGTCGGACGGATTCCGTTTCAAAGAATCCGGGAGCTGGCGTCGAAAGAGTCCTGCATTATAATAGGAAGATGCGCAGGCCATATTTTCAGAGAAGATCCGGAAGCAGTCCGTGTCTTTATCCATGCAGATCCCAAGATCCGTGTGCAGAGAATCATGGAGCGGGAAGGACTTTCCGAGACAAAGGCAAAGAAATTTCTGGAGGATACAGACAGCAGACGAGCTTCTTTCCATAAATATTATACAAAGCAGGAGTGGGGACTGGCACAGGATTACGAACTGTGTCTGGACAGCGGCGTTTTGGGGATCGAAGGTACAGTTGAGGTATTGACAGAATATTTAAGATTCAGAGGTTTTTTAGGGAATGAATGAGAAAACATATGAGAGAGTGATCGAATATCTGAAACAGCAGATACAAGAAGGAAAACTTTCCTGCGGAAGCAAGATCCCATCTGAGCGGGAGCTGGCGGCAAGTCTGAATCTGGGACGAAATTCTGTCCGGGAGGCTCTTCGCACAATGGAACATACCGGAATGCTGGAGAGCAGACAGGGCAAAGGAAATTTTCTGGTGAATATGCCGCAGAAAAGTCTGGGAAATGTGTTTTCCATGATGCTGCTCACCGGACAGAGCAACTACAGGGAAGTCAGCCGAATCCGGCGAATCCTGGAGCAGGAGGCATTTGTACAGGCAGTGCGGTTGAAAAATCCGGAAGTTTTAAAGAGGCTGAAAGCAGAAATAAAAGAGATGCAGATACCGGAAAAGACGGCAGAGCATGACCGAAGATTCCATCAGGAGCTGATCCGTGCAGGAGAGAATCAATTGCTTGTCGCAGTGATGGAATCTTTGTCCGGTCTTTGTGAAGAAGAAATCGCACATGTACAAAAGGAAGCAAAAAATGAGGACTGGTGTCAGATCCATGAAGAAATCGTAAATGCCCTGGAAGAAGGAAATATGGAAAAAGGGCTGAAATGGATTCGCAGGCATTACGATAAAATTGATGACACTTTAATTTTCTAAAAACAGGTTGAAATATTCCCGGGTATGTAGTATAATCTTTACAATTTGAGAAAATTTACGAAGGGATAAGGTGAACAGATGAAGGCATTTCTGATTTTAGAAGATGGAACCGTGTTTACAGGAACAAGCATTGGTTCGACAAGAGATATGATTAGTGAAATCGTGTTTAATACCTCCATGACAGGATATTTAGAGGTGTTGACAGACCCTTCTTATGCGGGACAGGCAGTCGTAATGACGTATCCGTTGATTGGGAATTATGGAATCACACCGGACATGGAATCAAGAAAAGCATGGCCGGATGGTTATATTGTAAGAGAGCTGTCTCGTATGCCAAGCAATTTCAGATGTGAAGGTACGATTCAGGACTTTTTGAAAGAGCAGGATATTCCTGGAATCGCAGGCGTGGACACACGTGCTCTGACAAAGATTTTACGGGAAAAAGGTACCATGAATGGTATGATTACTACAAATGAAAATTACAATCTGGAAGAGATTCTTCCAAAGCTGAAGGCCTACACAGTAGGTGATGTTGTTTCTAAAGTAACATGCAGCGAGAAATATGTTCTGGAAGGAACAGGAAAGAAAGTAGCACTGCTGGATTTAGGAGCAAAAAATAATATTGCCAAATCTTTAAATCAGCGTGGTTGCGAAGTGACTGTATACCCGGCCCACACAACTGCAGAAGAGATCATTTCATCGAATCCTGACGGAATCATGTTGTCAAACGGCCCTGGAGACCCGGCAGACTGCACCTCTATTATTGAAGAAATCAAAAAATTGTACAATACAGATATTCCGATCTTTGCAATTTGCCTTGGACATCAGCTCATGGCTCTTGCTACAGGTGCGACTACACACAAGTTAAAATACGGACACCGCGGTGGAAATCATCCGGTCAAAGACCTTCAGACAAATCGTGTATATATTTCTTCTCAGAATCACGGTTATGTGGTAGATGCAGAAAATGTAGATCCAAATGTGGCAGTGCCTGCATTTACGAATGTCAACGATGGAACAAACGAGGGACTTGCCTATGTCGGAAAGAACATCTTTACCGTACAGTTCCATCCGGAAGCATGCCCGGGACCACAGGATTCCGGTTACCTGTTTGACAGATTCATTGAGATGATGGGAGGAGCGAAATAATGCCAAGAGACAGTCGTATTAAAAAAGTATTAGTAATTGGGTCCGGTCCTATCATTATCGGACAGGCAGCGGAGTTTGACTATGCAGGAACACAGGCATGCCGTTCTTTGAAGGAAGAAGGAATCGAAGTTGTTCTGTTGAACTCCAACCCGGCGACGATCATGACAGATAAAGATATCGCAGATAAAGTATATATTGAGCCATTGACAGTAGAAGTTGTGGAACAGCTGATTTTAAAAGAGCAGCCGGACAGCGTACTTCCGACACTGGGAGGACAGGCTGGTCTGAACCTGGCAATGGAACTGGAAGAGGCAGGATTTTTAAGAGAACACAATGTCCGCCTGATCGGTACAACTTCTGAGACAATCAAAAAGGCAGAGGATCGTCTGGAATTTAAAGCAACGATGGAAAAGATCGGAGAACCGGTCGCAGCTTCTCTGGTCGTAGAAAACGTAGAAGACGGTCTTGCATTTGCAAATAAGATCGGATATCCGGTTGTACTTCGTCCGGCATACACACTGGGAGGAAGCGGCGGCGGTATCGCACATGATTCTGAACAGCTGGTGGAGATCCTGGAGAACGGACTTCGTCTTTCCCGTGTAGGACAGGTTCTGGTAGAGCGCTGTATTGCAGGATGGAAAGAGATTGAGTACGAAGTAATGCGTGACGGAAACGGAAACTGCATTACGGTATGTAATATGGAAAATATTGACCCGGTTGGTGTGCATACAGGAGACAGTATCGTTGTGGCACCGTCACAGACGCTGGGGGACAAAGAATACCAGATGCTGCGTACTTCCGCTTTAAATATTATCAGTGAGCTGAATATCACGGGTGGATGTAACGTACAGTATGCTCTGCATCCGGAGACATTTGAATACTGTGTAATCGAGGTAAACCCGCGTGTCAGCCGTTCTTCTGCGCTGGCTTCCAAAGCGACAGGATATCCGATCGCGAAGGTTGCAGCAAAGATCGCTCTTGGTTATACACTGGATGAGATCAAAAATGCGATCACACAGAAGACATATGCAAGCTTTGAACCAATGCTGGACTACTGTGTCGTAAAACTTCCGAGACTTCCGTTTGATAAGTTTATCAGTGCAAAGAGAACACTGACTACACAGATGAAGGCAACCGGAGAGGTGATGAGTATCTGCGACAACTTTGAAGGTGCGCTGATGAAAGCCATCCGCTCTCTGGAGCAGCATGTAGACAGCCTCATGTCTTATGATTTCACAGATCTGTCTGTGGAAGAACTGACAGAGCAGCTGGAGATCGTGGATGATATGCGTATGTGGAGAATCGCAGAAGCAATCCGCCGAGGTGTAAGCTACGAAAAAATTCACGAGATCACACAGATCGATGAGTGGTTTATCGATAAATTTGCAATTATCGTAGAGATGGAAAACGCACTGAAGTCCGAAGAGCTGACACCGGAACTGTTAAAAGAAGCAAAACGGATGGAGTTCCCGGATAACGTGATCGCACAGCTGACAGGAAAGACAGAGCGTGAGATCCACGATATGCGTCATGCAAACGGCATTGTTGCAGCATACAAGATCGTAGATACGTGTGCAGCAGAATTTGCGGCAGAGACACCGTACTACTATTCTGTATTTGGAAGTGAGAATGAAGTAGAAGAGACTCGTGACAAGAAAAAAGTTCTGGTACTTGGATCCGGTCCGATCCGTATCGGTCAGGGAATCGAGTTCGATTTCTGTTCCGTACACTGTACATGGGCATTTGCAAAAGAAGGGTACGAGACGATCATCGTGAACAACAACCCGGAAACAGTTAGTACAGACTTTGATATTGCAGACAAGCTGTATTTTGAACCACTGACTCCGGAAGATGTAGAGAGTATTGTAGATATCGAAAAGCCAGACGGTGCAGTTGTACAGTTTGGTGGACAGACAGCGATCAAGCTGACAGAAGCTCTGATGAAAATGGGTGTTCCGATCCTTGGAACTTCTGCAGAGAATGTAGACAAAGCAGAAGACCGTGAATTATTCGATGAGATCCTTGAAGAGTGCGAGATTCCACGTCCGACAGGAGGAACGGTGTTTACTGCAGAAGAAGCCAAAGAAGTTGCAAACAGACTTGGATATCCGGTTCTGGTAAGACCTTCTTACGTATTGGGTGGACAGGGAATGCAGATCGCGATCAATGATAATGATATCGATGAATTTATCGGAATCATCAATCGGATCGCACAGGATCATCCGATTCTGGTGGATAAATATTTACAGGGGAAAGAAATCGAGGTCGATGCAGTTTGTGACGGCGAAGACATTCTGATTCCTGGAATCATGGAACACATTGAGCGTGCAGGAATCCATTCCGGAGACAGTATCTCTGTATATCCGGCACAGAGCCTGACACAGAAAGCAAAAGACAAGATTGCAGAGTATACAAGAAGACTTGCAAAATCTCTCCATGTCATCGGTCTGATCAATATTCAGTTCATCGTATGTGGAGAAGATGATGTGTATGTGATCGAAGTAAACCCACGTTCCAGCCGTACGGTTCCTTATATCAGTAAAGTAACCGGAATTCCGATCGTACCGCTTGCATCCAAAGTGATCATCGGAAACAAGATCAAAGAACTGGGATACACACCGGGACTGCAGCCGGAAGCAGATTACGTGGCAGTGAAGATGCCGGTATTCTCCTTTGAGAAGATCCGTGGTGCAGATATCAGCCTTGGACCTGAGATGAAATCTACAGGAGAATGTCTGGGAATTGCCAAGACATTTGACGAGGCACTTTATAAAGCATTCCTGGGTGCAGGAATCAAGCTGCCGAAGTTCAAAAACATGATCATGACTGTCCGTGATGAGGACAAACCGGAGGCAGTGGAGATCGGACGCAGATTTGAAAAGATCGGATACCGTATCTTTGCTACAAAGAGCACGGCAGAAGCGCTGAACGCAGCAGGCGTGAAAGCAATTCCGGTCCGCAAGATCGAGCAGGAGTCGCCAAACCTTCTGGATCTCATTTTAGGACACGAGATCGATCTGGTCATCGATATTCCGGCACAGGGGGCAGAGCACTCCAGAGACGGATTTGTCATCCGAAGAAACGCTATTGAGACAGGTGTCAATGTACTGACAGCGATCGATACCGCTGAGGCGCTGATCACCAGTCTTGAAAATACAGATATTAAAAAACTGACACTGATCGATATTGCGACAGTGCAGTAAATAAGGAAGCCCGGGAGAATGATCTCCCGGGTTTTTGATGTTATGTCCTGTGATTCTGACGCCAGATTCTTGGCGATTCCCCATATACATTTTTGAAAGCACGCGAAAAATGCAGTGGATTGGCATACCCAACAGCGTTTGAAATCTCACTGATGGAGAGTTGAGTAAGTTTTAAAAGTTCCGTAGCTTTTACCATACGGTAATTCATTAAAAATTCCTGAGGTGAACGCCCCAGAGTCTCTTTGAAAATCTTTCCAAAGTAGCTGCGGTTCAGACCGCATACCTCAGCAATATCTTCTACGGATATATCATTTTGAAAATTCTGTTCAATAAATGCAATTGCCTCATGGATATAGAAATCCCGCAGTCTGCCGGCAGAGTTTGTCTGTTCACGTGTGCAGGAGCGGGTGAGCGCATCCATAAAAAGGTAGAGATGGCCGATCAGATGAAAAGGCGGCTGTTCGGGATTACGTGCAATATAGAGCATTTCTTCTTTCAGAACTTCCCGCATTTCTTTGGAATGTGCATGATAGATTGGTGCAGATTTAGTCAGTCCTGCCAGTTCCAGAATTTCTTTTACGCGAAGTCCGTCAAATTCGATCCACACATATTCCCAGGGAAGCTTCTGGTCGGCGATGTAGGTGGTGATCTGCTGCGGGAAGATCATAAATCCCTGTCCGCTTTTGACAGAATAGGTCTGTGTTATTCCGGAAGTATCATCGGCCATCAGTGTACCGGTTCCGGAGATCACATAATGGAACAGATAATGATTTCTGGCAGCCGGACCGTAGGAGTGGGAAGGCTGACACTGTTCCCAGCCGAACTGGTACAGGCTCATATCAATAAAATTTTCGTTTGGAAAAACAGAAAAGAGTATATTACTCATAAAAGTCTCCTTTCCTGACTTGTTGTAAAAGTGAGGTGTATTTTCATTATATACCAAAATGCTAGATTATTTCAAATATAGAATATAAAACAAGCATTAAGATATAAAAGTGCAAAAATTATGGTATTCATAGTCGCAAAATGGAATGTTATAATACTAATAAAGAAAAACATGTACATGAAAAAAGAAAAAGGAGCGGAAATATTGATGAAAAAAAGAAGAAATATATCAATAAGCGTTTTACTGATTTTTGGAATGTTTGTATGTATGTTGACAGGCTGCAGTGGAAAAAGCGGGAAAGAGGAGAAAGTCACAGAAATTGAAATCCTGCAGTATAAACAAGAGGCTGCGGCTTATTTTGAAAAAGTGGAAGAAAAGTTTAATGCTACGCACAAAAATATCCGCCTGAAGATTGAATCACCGAATGATGCTTCCACGATCATGAGAACTCGTTTTATCCGGGAAGATTATCCGGATATTATCGGGATCGGCGGCGATATCAATTATTCCTACTTTTTGGATGCCGAGATCCTGATGAATATTTCAGATTACAAAGGACTCGATGAGATTAAAGAGTCTTATAAAGAAATTGACAAAAATCTGGAATTTGTGCCGACAGACGGTGTTTATGCAGTACCGTATGCCGGAAATGCCGCAGGAATTCTTTATAATAAAAAGATTTTTGAAGAACACGGATGGAAGATACCACAGACATGGAGTGAACTTATGAACCTGTGTGACGAAATCCAGGCCGCAGGACTGCAGCCCTTCACTATGGGATTTAAGGACACATGGACCTGTCTTGCACCATGGAATGGCCTGGCAGTAGATCTGGCACCGTCGGATGTATGCCGCCAGGTAAATCAGGGCAAGACAACTTTTACGGAGAATTATCGCGAAGTGGCGGAAAAAATGCTGCAGCTGCTTTCATACGGACCGAAGGATCCGTTTGCTTATAACTACAACGATGCCTGTACAGCGTTTGCAAGAGGAGAGGCAGTCATGTATCCGATCGGAAGCTATGCGGTACCTCAGATTCAGTCAGTGAATCCTGACATGGAAATTGACTCCTTTGTATTTCCGGGAAGTGACAAAAAAGAAGAGAATACATTAAATTCGGGAATCGATCTTCAATTCTGTGTGACAAAAGAATGTAAGAATAAAGAAGCAGCATATGAAGTGTTAGATTTTCTTTTGGAAGATGAAAATGTGCAGGACTATCTGAATGAGCAGAACAGTGTACCGTGCAAAGAGGGAGAGTTTGAACTCTCACCGATGCTGGACGGTGTCAGACAATATATCGAAGAAGAAAATATGGCAGATTATCAGGATCACTATTATCCGTCAGAAATGGCAGTCGATGCGCAGATACAGACACTTCTGATCGACAAAGATGTAGATGCATTTCTGAAGAAATTTGACAAAGACTGGCAGAGATATAATCGGGATATCATACAGAAGGTGCAGAAATATGAAGCAGAACAGACACACAGTAAATAGGGAGAGGTGAAATGAGCATGAAAAAGATGAATGAGAGAAAACGGACATTTTTGTTGATGACAATACCGGTCGTGGCACTGTTTTTCTGTTTTAATACATTGCCGTTACTCAAAGGCGTGATGTACAGTTTTACGAATTTCAAAGGATTTGGTTCTTATGACTGGGTGGGAGTTCGGAACTATATGGATCTGTTTCAGGATGTAAGAGTGGGAAATTCTTACTGGTTCACCTTTAAGCTGGCAATCGTAACGACAATTGTAGTCAATGTGATCAGTCTGCTGCTGGCAATGGCTCTGAACAGTAAGATCCGTGCCAAGAGCTTTTTCAGGGGAGCTTATTTCCTGCCGAATATTCTGGGAGCGCTGGTAGTCGGTTATATTTTCAACTATTTCTTTACATACATCCTTCCGGCAGTGGGAGAGATGATCGGATGGGAAACGCTTTCTTCGAGTCTGCTTTCCAGTAAGAACCTGGCATGGATCGCTATTGTGATCGTTTGTGCATGGCAGGCGATCGCGATGAATACAATCATCTATATTTCCGGCCTGCAGACCGTACCGGAGGATGTGTATGAAGCAGGCGCAATAGATGGAGCTACCGGATGGAATAAGTTCAAAAACCTGACATTTCCTCTGATTCTTCCGTTTTTTACGATCAATATGGTGCTTTGTGTGAAAAACTTTCTGATGGTCTTTGATCAGATCATGGCACTGACAAAAGGCGGACCTGCACAGAGCACAGAATCCATTTCCTATCTGATCTATCAGAATGGTATGGCAGGAGGACAGTTCGGATTTCAGAGTGCCAATGCGGTTATTTTCTTCCTTGTGATCGTTGCAATTTCAGTGACGCAGATGACAGTATTAGGGAAAAAGGAGGAGCAGTTATGATAGGGGCAAATACAAAAACAAACAAACCGGCCATGATTTTCTTAGTATTAGGGCTGATCACCATTGCATTTCCGTTGTATCTGACGGTAGTCATTGCATTTAAACAGCCGTCAGAGATGACCAACAGTATTTCCGGAATCTTGTCACTGCCAAGCTCCTGGAGTCTGGAAAATTTCCGGGAAGCTATGCGGGTGACGGATTTCTGGAATTCTCTTGGCAACAGTCTTTTCATCACATTGGTCACAGTTGCTCTCAGTATTGTGATCCATTCCATGATCGGATATGCCATTGGAAGAAATAAAGCGCACAGTAAAGGGTATAATCTGGTGTACTTATACATTGTCAGCGGGATGTTTGTTCCGTTTGCGATTCTTATGATGCCTCTGGTGAAACAGACAGCACAAATGGGACTGAATAACCGTTTTGGAGTCATTCTTCTCTATGTTGTGTTTTATATGCCGATGAATGTACTTTTGTATACCGGATATCTGAAGAATATTCCAATTGCACTGGAGGAGGCTGCCTGCGTGGATGGAGCAAGTACGTGGACAACTTACTGGAAGATCGTATTTCCGATCATGCGTCCGATGCATGCGACAGTAGCAGTTCTGACAGCGCTTGGAACATGGAATGATGTGATGACACCTCTTGTGATCATGTCAGGAGGAGAACAGAATACGCTTCCGTTGGCACAGCTGACATTCCAGACCCAGTTTGGAACAAATTACAATCTGGCATTCGCCTCCTATCTGCTGGCATTACTTCCGATCTTGATCTTTTATCTGATCTGTCAGAAACAGATTTTAAACGGAGTTGTGAATGGAGCAGTAAAATAAAAAGAAAAGGAACGAGTAATATGGCAATTATTTTTGATGAGCAGAACAAGACATTTACAATACATACTGAGCACTCCACTTATCAGATGCAGATCGATCCTTATGGTGTTCTCTTACATTTATACTATGGAAGAAAGACCAAAGGCTGCATGGACTATCTTCTGCAAAAACAGGACAGAGGATTTTCCGGAAACCTGTATGATGCGGGAAATGACAGAACCTATTCTCTGGATGTGCTCCCGCAGGAATTTCCAACATGGGGAACAGGAGATTACAGAAGCACAGCGCTGATCGTAAGGGGACAGGATGGGACTACTGCCTGTGACCTGCGTTACCGGGGATATCGGATCTTGTCGGGAAAATACGGACTATCGGGACTTCCGGCAGTGTATGGAGCTGAGAAAGAAGCACAGACACTGGAAGTGGTGCTGGAAGATGGGCGGACCGGAATTCAGGTGACACTTCTCTATGGGGTACTGCCAAAATACGATGTGATCACCCGAAGTGCGCAGATCATCAATACAAAAGAGAACATCATTTATCTTGAAAAAGCGGCTTCTGCGTGTCTTGATTTTGTGACAGGAAAATATGATGTGATCAGTTTTTACGGACGTCATGCGATGGAGCGGAATTATCAGAGAATTCCGGTATCTCATGGAAATTATGTGATCGGAAGCAGAAGAGGGACCTCCAGTCATCAATACAGTCCATTTCTGATTCTGACAGAAGAGGGAACAACAGAAGATGCAGGGGCATGTTATGCCATGTCCTTTGTATACAGCGGAGGATTTCAGGCGGAAGTGGAAAAAGACCAGTTCGGGCAGAACAGAATGCTGATGGGGTTGCAGCCGGAGCAGTTTTCGTATCCTCTGAATACCGGAGAAGTCTTTGTCATACCGGAAACCGTGATGACCTACAGCAGAAACGGGCTGGCAGAGCTTTCCCAGAATCTGCACCGGTGTTTTTGGAACAATCTGTGCAGGGGCCCTCATAAAGAAAAGGTTCGTCCGATTCTGATCAACAGCTGGGAGGCATCCTATTTTGACTTTGATGGGGAGAGTATTTTAAAACTGGCAGAAGAGGCAAAAGAGCTGGGAATCGAGATGTTGGTGTTAGATGACGGCTGGTTTGGTAAACGGAGGGATGACAACCGGGCACTGGGAGACTGGCAGGTCAATGAAGAAAAATTAAAATGCAGTCTGGGAGAACTTTCCGCGAAGATACACGCTATGGGATTAAAATTCGGACTCTGGGTGGAACCCGAAATGGTTTCAGAAGACAGTGATCTGTACAGAGCACATCCGGACTGGGCGCTTCAGATTCCGGGGAAAAATCCGGTGCGAAGCAGGAATCAGCTGGTTTTGGACTTTTCCAGAAAAGATGCGGTGGACTTTATTTTTGATTCGATTACAGAAGTGTTGGATTATGCAGAGGTTGAATATCTGAAGTGGGATATGAATCGCAGTCTGTGCGACGTTTATTCCGCAGCAGCTGGATATCAGGGGAAAGTACTGTATGATTACGTACTGGGTGTTTATGATTTCCTGGACCGTCTACTGAAGCGGTATCCGAATCTTTTGATTGAAGGATGCAGCGGAGGGGGCGGAAGGTTTGACGCAGGAATGTTGTATTACACACCTCAGATCTGGTGCAGTGACAACACCGATGCATTGGACCGGCTGCAGATTCAGTACGGGACGTCTTTTGGATTTCCGATCAGTGCAGTCGGATCTCATGTGTCTGCGGTGCCAAACCACCAGACAGGAAGAAAAACACCACTCTCAACGAGAGGCGCAGTGGCAATGGCAGGTACATTTGGATATGAACTGGACTTGGGAAACGTGACCGAAGAAGAAAAAGAAGAGATCAGACAACAGATCAAGGAATATAAGCAGCTGGCACCGTTGATCCAGACCGGATTGTATTACCGGCTGAGCAATCCTGTGACGGATGAAGTTGCAGCATGGGAGTTTGTATCCGAGGATGGAACACAGGCGATGATGCAGGCAGTGATGACACAGATTCATGGAAATATGACAGGAAATGCAGTGAAATGGAAGGGACTTGAGGAAGAAGCCTGTTATCAGGATGCAGAAAGTGGAGAACTGTATTATGGAGCGGCATTGATGGAAACCGGAATTTTACTTCCGATCAAAAGCGGAGCTTATCAGACCTTCCGGATATTGCATCGAAAAGTAGGATCCTGACCCAACAATTGGATATGTTTTTCCAACATTACAGTCTGGCAGTCTCCCTCGAAATCTTTATAATAAGAAATAGAAACAGGAGAGGAGAACCAGAAATATGAGCATTTGTTATCACGAAGGATCCCGGGAATTTCATCTTTCCAACAGGGATATCAGTTATATTATCACAGTCTTAAAAAACGGACAGTTAGGACAGCTGTATTTTGGGAAAAAACTGCATGACAGGGAGAGTTTTGCCCATCTGCTGGAGCTGCGTCACCGCCCAATGGCTGTATGTACTTACGAAGGGGATTCCACATTCTCGATGGAACATATCAAGCAGGAATATCCGTCCTATGGAGCAGGGGATATGCGGTATCCGGCGGTGGAAATTCTGCAGGAGAACGGAAGCCGGATCACGGATTTTGTGTATCAGACACATCGGATTTATGAAGGGAAGCCCGCGCTTGCAGGACTGCCGGCTACCTATACCGAAGATTCCAAAGAGGCACAGACACTGGAAATCGAACTGAAAGATGAGCTGATTCACACCACACTGATCTTGTACTATACGATTTTTGAAGAGCTTCCGGCGATTACAAGAAGTGCAAAGGTGATTTACCACGGAACAGAGAAGATCGTGCTGGAACGTGCAATGAGCTGCAGTGTGGATCTGCCGGATCACGACTATCAAATGATCGAGCTGACGGGAGCCTGGGGAAGAGAGCGTGCGGTGACTGAGCGAAAGCTGCAGTATGGAATTCAGGGAATTTATAGTATGCGCGGATGCAGCAGCAGTAACTTTAATCCGTTTCTGGCACTGCGTCGGGAGAATACCACGGAAGCGTGCGGGGAAGTGTATGGCTTCAGTCTTGTTTACAGCGGGAATTTTCTGGCGCAGGCAGAGGTGGATACATACGATGTCACAAGAGTGACGCTGGGAATTCATCCGGACCGGTTTTCCTGGGAAATGAAAAACGGAGATGAGTTTCAGACACCGGAGGCGGTGATGGTCTATTCCAATCGCGGACTGAACGGGATGAGTCAGGCATTCCACAGTCTGTATCGTGCACGCCTGGCAAGAGGATACTGGAGAGACCGACCGAGACCGATTCTCATCAATAACTGGGAAGCGACTTATTTTGATTTCAATGAGGAAAAGATTCTGGAGATCGTGCGCACGGCAAAACAGCTTGGAATCGAATTGTTTGTACTGGATGACGGATGGTTCGGAAAACGGGAGGATGATCATTCTTCTCTGGGAGACTGGTATCCGAATCTGGAAAAGCTGCCGGATGGCATTGCAGGAATCGCGAAGAAGGTAGCGGCGGAAGGCATGAAATTCGGTCTCTGGTTTGAGCCGGAAATGGTCAACAAGGACAGCAATCTCTATAGAGAGCATCCGGACTGGATTTTGTCTACTCCGGGACGTCATATTTCCCATGGAAGAAATCAGTATATTCTGGATTTTTCCAGAGCCGAAGTGGTGGATGCCATTTATGGACAAATGGAAAAAATCCTGGAGGATGCGCCGATTTCTTATATCAAATGGGATATGAACCGCTGTATGTCAGAAGTATACTCTCATACAGCCAGTGCCGCAGATCAGGGTAAGGTCATGCATCAGTATATTCTAGGTGTTTATCGGTTATATGAGAAGCTGACGGGCAGATTTCCTGAAATTTTATTTGAATCCTGTGCAAGCGGCGGTTCCCGTTTTGATCCGGGATTGCTGTATTATGCGCCGCAGGCATGGACATCGGATGATACGGATGCAGTGGAACGTTGTAAGATCCAGTATGGAACGTCCCTTGTCTATCCAGTGAGCAGTATGGGATCTCACGTATCAGCAGTGCCGAATCATCAGGTGCTTCGCAACACATCTTTGAAAATGCGTGCGGATGTAGCGTATTTCGGAACATTCGGATATGAGCTGAACCCGAACAGTCTGACAGAGGCAGAGCGGGAGGCAATCAAAAAGCAGACGGCATTTATGAAAGAACACAGAAGCCTGATCCAGTATGGAACATTCTATCGACTTCAGAGCCCGTTTGCAGGAAATGAAATGGCATGGATGGTTGTGTCTGAGGACAAAAAAGAAGCGATTGTGGGCTGGTATCGCTTCCTGGAGCCGATCAATATCGGATATCGGAGCGTCAGACTGCAGGGACTGGATCCGAAGCTTCCGTATCAGATTTCGGATATGGAAATGGCATTGTACGGAGATGAGCTGATGCAGGCCGGACTGATCGTATCAGACGTGGCGTCCGGACAAAATCCGGAGCAGTATAATGGAGAGAACGGAGATTTCCAGTCTCGTCTTTATCTGCTGAAAGCAAAGGAAGAATAAAAAATGAAGGGGTGGGGATGCAAAAGAATTGATTTTTTCATCCCCCTCTTTTTTGCTTCCGATACTCAGAAGGACTTAGACCGTTCACTTTACGGAATGCCTTGGAAAAAGAAAAGCTGCTGGAATATCCGCAGGAATAGGCAATATTCTGGATGGACAGGCTGCTTGACTGGAGCAGCTCTTCGGATGTTGTGATCCGGTACCGGGTGAGAAACTGCTGCGGGGAAAGTTGTACGGTTTTTAGAAACAGTTCCGTCAGATAACTCCGGTTCAAAGACAAATAGTCCGCGATTTCCTGTACAGTGAGTGGATTCTGATAATTTTTATGGATGTAGGAGATCGCCTGATTAATATATACGCTGGATGTATTCTGCTGAGGAGAAACCGTACATCCGGCGTCCTCCACCAGAAGGGCGAGAAACTGCATCAGAATTCCCTGGATGTAAATCTCATTTGCGGCACTTAAGGCGTGATGCTTCATCATGTCCAGGATATAGGATTTTGCGGTAGCGATCTGGGTACAGGAAAAAATCGGATTTCTGGCAGAAAGACCGGCAAGCCGCAGATATTTTTCTGCATCATGACCGCCGATACCGACCCAGAGATAGCTCCAGGGATTCACTGAATCCGCCTGATAAAAAGTCAGCTTACCGGGATGAATGAGAAATCCCTGTCCCTGTTTGATCGGATAGCGTTCTTCACCGGAGTAAAATACACCTTCTCCCTCCAGACAGAGATGAAGCAGGTAGCAGTTCCGGACTGCCGGCCCGAAGGAATAGGAAGGGGGGCAGTCCTGCATTCCGCAAAAGACAGTGTAAATGTCTGAGAAGATACTGTGATAAATATCGGATTGTGAATAAGAGGACATAGGGGACTCCTTTCGTGTGAATGTCTGTGATATTTTATCATGTTTCGATATCTCTGACAACTTATATACCCATTTGAATCATGAAAAAGCACGAATGATAATAGAGATGAAAGCCAAAGAGCAGAGATTTTTTATTGCGCAGTTTTTGCGGGGAGGGGTATAATATAATAGGAGAAATTGCAGATTACGGTTTGAAATCAAGAAGGAATGAGGGAAAATATGAACACAATCGTAGAAATGGACCATGTGACCAAAACATACCGCAGAAAAATCAAAAGCGGGAAAGGAATCTTCAAAAGCAGTAAATTCGAGACAAAAGAAGCAATCAAAGATATTTCGTTTCAGATCAAAGAAGGAGAGATGGTCGGAATTGTAGGACTAAACGGTGCAGGAAAATCCACATTGATCAAATCCATGCTGGGAATTCTTTCTCCGGACAGCGGGGAAGCGAAAATGTTCGGAAGGGACAGTTTTCAGTTCCGCAAGAAAAATGCAGAATATATCGGGGCAAATTTTGGACAGAAAAGTTCTCTTGTATGGGATCTTCCCTTTATTTACTCTCTGGAGTTAAACAAGAAAATATACCGGGTATCGGACGAACGGTATGAGGAAATTATAGAAGAACTGGAACAGTTTTTGCAGATTGGGGAACTGTTAAACGATCGACATTTACCATGCCGTGATCCGGGTAGCCGTCAGTGCGCTGATTCCGATCGCTCTGGCGAATTATTATCCGACAGTCTGCATGCTGGGAGAGGGCAGCAGCGGGATTTTGCTGTATATAGCAGGTGCCTGTGTCATATTGGGGGTCATTGACGTTCTGGTGTGGAAGAAAGGGATGAAAGCGTATCAGAGTACCGGGGCATAAAGATAAACCAAAACCTTCTTGCGGCGGGAATAAAAATTACATATAATAGAAGTAATTGATAAAAAGAGGCGTTCGATGGCAGAAAAAGAGACATGGAGGAATCAGATATGAGTTTTCAAATTTACAATTGGCTGGAAAAATATGTGCATGAAGTGGTAAGTACATTTGGATACCGCATCTGGTTTATCGGGGTACAGGGCAGTTATGCCAGAGGGGAAGCCACAGAAGAGAGTGATATTGATGTGGTTCTGATTCTGGATACGCTTCTTCCGGCAGATCTGAGGATCTACAGAGGGATGCTCAATCGTCTTCCGTACCGGGAAAAGATCTGCGGATTTATTTCCGGCCGAGAAGAGCTGGAGAACTGGTCTAAAGCAGATCTTTTTCAGTTTTGTCAGGACACGATGCCGCTGAAAGGAAGTCTGGATGAGATCGTGGCAAAGCTGGATATGGCAGACGTGAGACGGGCGGTTCATACGGGAGCCTGCAATCTGTATCATGCCGCCTGTCACAATATGCTCCATGAGCAGAGTCGGGAAGTTCTGATGGAATTATATAAGACATCGGTATTTACAATCCAGGCGGAATATTTTTTAAAGACCGGGAATTATCTGAGAAGAAAAGCCGAGCTGTTTCCGAAGCTGAACGGACTGGATCGGGAGATTTTGTATATTGCGATCGAGATGAAGCAGAAAAGCGGAAAAGTGAAAGGCAGTTTTGATGAGCTTTCTGAAAAGCTGATCGTGTGGTCCAGCGGACTGATCAGACAATATCAGGGAGAAAAATGAATGAATACATATAAATTGCTTCAAAAATAGGCGCGTTCCAATGAAAATATGCGGGAAAATGCAGAAAATTGCAAGAAAGGATTGACGAAACATCAAAAAGTCGATAGAATAACAACCAGTGATAAAAGAATTGGAGGAATCTTGCAATGGCGGCGTATAAGGATTTGACGAAGGAAGAATTATTGGAATTAAAAAGCGGGCTTCAGGCTCAGTTTGAAGAGGTAAAAGCCAGAGGGCTGAAACTGGATATGTCCAGAGGAAAACCGGCAGCAGCACAGCTGAATCTGTCTATGGAGATGATGAACATTTTAAACAGTGGAACAGATCTTGTCTGTGAAGACGGTGTGGACTGCAGAAATTATGGTGGCCTGGATGGAATCGCAGAGGCAAAACAGCTTCTGGCAGATATGATGGAAGTACCAAAAGACAACGTGATCGTATTCGGAAATTCCAGTCTGAATGTGATGTATGATACAGTAGCCCGTGCGATGACACACGGAATCATGGGAAGTACTCCATGGTGCAAGCTGGATAAAGTGAAATTTTTATGTCCGGTTCCGGGATATGACAGACATTTTGCAATCACAGAACATTTTGGAATTGAGATGATCAATGTTCCGATGACAGCAACAGGTCCGGATATGGATCTGGTGGAAAAACTGGTCAGTGAAGATCCGGCGATCAAAGGTATCTGGTGTGTACCGAAGTATTCCAATCCACAGGGAATCACATATTCTGACGAGACAGTGTATCGTTTTGCAAACTTAAAGCCGGCAGCAGAGGATTTCCGTATCTTCTGGGATAATGCATATTGTGTACATCATCTGTACGAAGACAAACAGGATTACCTGCTCGAGATTCTGATGGAATGTAAAAAAGCAGGAAACCAGGATATGGTATACAAGTTTTCTTCTACCTCCAAGATCAGTTTCCCGGGTTCCGGTATCGCAGCAATCGCGGCTTCTGATGCGAACCTTGCAGACATCCGCAATATGATGAAAGTGCAGACGATCGGCCATGACAAAGTAAATCAGCTTCGCCATGTCAGATTCTTCAAAGATATTCATGGAATCGTCGAGCACATGAAAAAACATGCAGATATCATGAGACCAAAATTTGAGACGGTTATCAACACATTAGAGCGTGAACTGGGAGGACTCGAGATTGGTTCGTGGATCGCTCCGCGTGGCGGATACTTTATCTCCTTTGATGCCATGGAAGGATGTGCCAAAGCAATCGTTGCAAAAGCGAAAGAAGCAGGGCTTGTGATGACAGGCGCCGGAGCAACATTCCCATATGGAAAAGATCCAAAAGACAGCAACATTCGTATTGCTCCGTCTTATCCGACACCGGAAGAGCTGGCAGTTGCAGCTGAGATTTTTGTACTCAGTGTAAAACTGGTCAGCATCGATAAATTGCTGAAAAATTTATAAGATTGTTTCATGAAAAAGGACAACTGACTTTGAGTACAGCCCTCAAAATCAGTTGTCCTTTTTTGTGTGGTCATGCGTTATTTCTCTGTTTTTACGGCATGTTTTTTCGGCAGCGTGAATCCATTTCCATGCACTTCATTTACCTTTCCGATGATCATAAATGCAGTAGGGTCGATTTCCATAACGAGCTGATTGAGTTTTGAAAGCTCCCGGTTGGAAATGACGGTCAGGATCATATTTTGTCTGGAATGAAGATATCCGGTTTCTGTATGAAGCAGCGTAGATCCCCGATCCATCTTCCTCGTAATGGCTTCATTGATTTCATCGGATTTCTGGCTGATGATCTTGACCTGCGTCTGAGCCTGGCCGATGACAAGAATTTTATCCAGTACAATGGTGTAGGTCATGACAAGAAGAATTCCGTACAGAATGGCCTCTTTGTCACAGAATAATGCCTGACCGATCAGGATCAAAAAGTCAAATACATAGAGCATTACAGAAACAGGCAGTCCGAATTTTTTGTTCAGGATCAACGGAGGGATATCCATGCCTCCGGTAGAAGCTCCGCACCGTATGACGATTCCCAGTGAAAATCCGATAAAGAGTCCTCCGAAGATGCTGGATAACATCCGGTCATCCGTGATTGTGGAAAGCGAAGGGATATTTTGGAAAAATCCAAGTGCAATCGGATAGTAAAAGGTACTGATCAGTGTGGTCAGGGCAAAATCAAATCCCAGTATCAGCGCACCGAGCAAAAACATGAT